>JAEEGG010001447.1_pt1 | contig 64641 bp, 47 predicted proteins | sample 9134161 | NCBI WGS metagenome assembly JAEEGG01 (sample SAMN16246543, study PRJNA631951) | gut metagenome | biome: gut microbiome; feature: rumen; material: CR-attached | host: Bos | place: Iran: Karaj | collected 2018-10
CACTGCTGGCGCACCGACAAGCCCGTGCTCTACTATCCGCTCGACTCTTGGTTTATCAAGACGACCGCCTACCGCGAGCGCATGATGGAGCTGAACAAGACTATCAAGTGGAAACCCGCCGCCACAGGCTCTGGCCGTTTCGGCAACTGGCTCGAAAACCTCGTCGATTGGAACCTCTCCCGCTCCCGCTTCTGGGGCGTGCCGCTTCCTATCTGGACTACCGAGGACAAGAAAGAGCAAATATGCATCGGCTCCATCGAGCAGCTGATGGCCGAAATCGACAAGTCCATCAAGGCTGGTTTCATGACAGAGAATCCTTATAAGAACTTCAAAGTGGGCGATATGTCGCAGGAAAATTACGACAACAACATCGACCTGCACAAGCCCTACGTTGATACCATCGTGCTGGTTTCTCCGACGGGTCAGAAGATGTACCGCGAGAGCGACCTCATCGACGTATGGTTCGACTCTGGCTCCATGCCGTACAGCCAGCTGCACTATCCGTTTGAGAACAAGGAGTTCTTCAAGACCAACTTTCCTGCCGACTTCATTGCGGAAGGCGTCGATCAGACCCGTGGTTGGTTCTTCACGTTGCACGCCATCGCCACGATGCTGTTCGATAGTGTGGCTTTCAAATCGGTGATTTCCAATGGTTTGGTACTCGACAAGAACGGCAACAAGATGTCCAAACGTTTGGGCAACGCTGTGGATCCGTTCGAGATTATCCACAAATATGGTCCCGACGCCACGCGTTGGTATATGATTACTAACGCCTCCCCCTGGGACAACCTCAAATTCGACGAGGCCGGCATCGGCGAGGTGCAGCGCAAGTTCTTCGGCACGCTGTACAACACTTACAACTTCTTCGCTATGTACGCCAACATCGACGGATTCACATACAAAGAGGCGGAGATTCCGTTCGCAAAACGTCCCGAAATCGATCGCTGGATTCTCTCCGAGTTGAACACGTTGGTGAAACATTGTCAGGAGAACTACATCGACTACGAGCCGACCAAGGTAGGCCGTGAGATTCAGGACTTTGTGGATGCATATCTCAGCAACTGGTACGTGCGTCTTTGTCGCCGCCGTTTCTGGAAGGGCGAATATAGCGAGGACAAGATTTCTGCTTACCAGACCCTCTACACCTGCATGGAGACCATCGCCAAGATTGCTTCGCCCATCGCGCCGTTCTTCATGGACAAGCTCTATCAGGATCTCAACAACGTCACTGGCAAGGAACCGTTCGAGTCGGTGCATTTGGCCAATTATCCCGAAGTGCATGAAGAACTGATTGACAAGGAATTAGAAGAACGTATGCAACTCGCGCAGCAGATTTCCTCTATGGTGCTTTCGTTGAGAAAGAAGACCAACCTGAAAGTTCGTCAGCCGTTGGCCAAGATCATGATTCCCGTGTTGGACGAGCATTTCAAACAGCAGATTTCGTTGGTGCAGGATCTGATTCTGCACGAAGTCAACGTGAAGGAACTGGTGTTCGTCAGCAACGAAGATGGTGTGTTTGTGAAACGTATTAAGCCTGATTTCAAGAAGTTAGGACCAAAATATGGCAAGATTATGAAGCAGGTGGCCGCCAAGATCACTGGCTTCTCGCAAGTCGAAATCGCACAACTGGAAAAAGAGGGCGTAATGAAGTTCGAAATCGAAGGTCAGCCTGTGGAGATTACCACCGATGATGTGGAAATCCAGGCGCAGGACATCCCCGGTTGGGTGGTGGCCAACTTCGACGCACTGACCGTCGCCTTGGACATTACAATTACCGAAGACTTGAAGAATGAAGGCTATGCTCGTGAGTTGGTTAATCGTATCCAGAATTACCGCAAGGATTCGCAAATGGACGTGCTCGACAACATTACTGTCACCATCCAGAGCAATCCTGCTTTAGACAACGCCTTCCGTCAGTTAGAAAGCTACATCAAAGACGAGACGCTTTGCACCGACTTTGCTATCGTGCCCGAAGTGACCGACCCTAACAAGACCTCCTTCGAAATCGAAGATGGCGTGACCATTGATGCAGTGATTAAGGTGAAGTAACAACGAAAACTTGAAAAAAAAGGAGATGCGAATTTCGCATCTCCTTTTTTTTTATTCTGTCAACATTGAAAAATGTATTTTATATTAAAATAATTTATTTATTTTTGCAATAAAAATAAATAATAAAATAATGATATCACAAATTGTGATATCATACGAAAAGACTGTGATTTATGGAGAATAAAATCGTTATATCTAACAACATCATTCAGGATTTGATTTATGATATAAGAGGAATGAAAGTAATGCTGGACTATGACTTGGCTTCTATTTATGGTGTGGAAACCAGAACATTGAACCAAGCAGTGAAACGGAACATAGATCGTTTTCCTGAGGATTTTATGTTTAGACTTTCATCATCAGAATGGGAAATTTTGACACATAACTTGTTGATTGACAATATGCCATCACAGTTTGTGATAGCATCAATCGATCGACGTAATAAATCTTTACCACCGTATGCTTTTACCGAGCATGGGGCTGTGATGCTTGCTTCGGTGCTTCGGAGTCCTAGTGCGATTCAGATGAGCGTGGCGGTCACACGGGCCTTCATCGCTATGCGACAAGCCATATCCGCTATGCTTTCGTATGATTTAAAAATTGAACAACTGTCCCACAAAGTGGACCAGTTAAATGCTCATGTTGATGAAATTATGCATGACCAAAATGATATAAATAATCAGCAAGAACTAATTAATAGTGAATTAGCCGTACAAATCGAAACTATTAATGAGGCATTGGAGCAATTAATGGAGAAGAAGGATGCTCCGAGTAATCCAATAGGATTTAGATTGAAAAAATAAAAATCAATAAAATAAGACGTTTCTCCGTTGCTGTTAGAATGACAAATACACCCCAATGCCACCGCGGGTGGGACCGAAGTTGAAGGAGGTCTCGCTGGTAGTGCGGTTGGCACAATGGGTATTGTAAATCTCGGTCGATTTGGTGCGCATCTTTTTGTATCCCACACTAAACAAAGGCAATGAGGCAAAGGATAGCAGGGCACCGCCGCCGAAAGTGCAACCCCAGCCAATCATACCAGTGTGTTGAATGTCATCCGACAAAAAGAACAGAAAACTACATAACATGGAACTCAAGCCCACTGCCAAGAACACTGCGCCCGTGGCACCGATAGCGTAACCACGCTTGTATTCAGCGTATGCTTCAGGACAGTATTTGCGAATGTGTTCCAAATATTCGCCGTCGGTAACCAAGTACTGCGGATGCTCGCGCACGGCACGCGCCAACTCGTTGTCGCTCATTGAGCCGACTCCTTCGTAGAAAAAGAATCCCGATTGGGTTATGGTGCCGCCGTAGTATAAGCCCGAAACTTCACCCATTTTGCGGGTTACATATTTTACTTCGCCCGAAGGAATGCCGTCAATATAATTTGGTGCAGTTTCCTGTTTAGAGTTATCGGAGAAAACCTCTACGCTGCCGTTTTCAAACACCACCGTGGCAATGTCTGCCTTTTTCATAGTGTAGGTGGGACCTTCCAAGTTGTCATACTTCTTGTACTTGATGATGGCCTCTTCAATATCAGTCACTTTGGCTGGAATTTTCTGGGCGTCTTTGGTGATGATGACATCCTGGGCGAAAACCGATAGCACAAACAACTGTGCGCAAAGCAAAACGATGATTTTTTTCATGGTAAAATTTGTTTTGATGAATATTTGAAAAAATAATATGCTCTAAATCAACACCTCAACAATTCAACATCTAGTTGTACACCTTCAATATCATCCCATCGTAGCGGGTGCGGTAGGCTTTGAGCGGATATTTCGATGGTCCGTTGACTACCGAGCCGTCGAGGATGTTGAAGCGTGAGCCACAGTGCTCGTCAATCAGCGTGAGTCCGCTCTCTTCCACTTTTATCCATGCTTCGCGGTCTTGCCAGTCGTGTGGGCAGGCACGGTCGTAAGCGAAGAATGTGCTATAGTCGAGGCGATAGACGATGATGCCAGCCACCCCGCCGGTAAGATAAACATAGCCGCCGTAGTAGTTCAGGTCGAGGTAATCGACACTGTTGGGGTAGATGGTGAAATTGACGGCCACTTCAGGAATGGTGGGATGTTCGTAGCCGTTGCAAGTGGTACAGAGAAGACAGAAAACGACCGCAGCAGCGGCGATGAGTCGCCGCTGCCACAAGTGTAATCTATTTTTTCTGTCTGTAGACATGATAGTCAGTCTATTATTTACCAGCAGCCTGGCAGGCTGTGATGGCAACAACGTTGACAATATCTTCTACCGAGCAACCACGTGAAAGGTCGTTGATAGGAGCAGCCATACCCTGCATAACAGGTCCGATAGCTTCGGCACCAGCGAGGCGCTGAACCAGTTTGTAAGCAATGTTACCAACTTCCAATGAGGGGAATACCAATACATTGGCTTTACCGGCAACGGGGCTGCCGGGAGCTTTGGAGGCACCTACCTTGGGAACGATGGCGGCGTCGGCTTGCAGTTCGCCGTCAATCATCAAGTTGGGATCCATCTCTTTGGCAATGCGGGTGGCGTTCACCACTTTGTCAACCAGTTCGTGTTTGGCACTGCCCTTGGTCGAGAAGCTCAACATAGCCACACGAGGATCGATGCCGGCGATGTTGCGGGCGGTCTGAGCCGTTACCACAGCAATCTGAGCCAGCTTGTTCTCGTCGGTGTTCGGGTCGGCGGCGCAGTCGGCAAATACCATCACGCCATCGTCACCCCATTGTTTGTCCTTGAAAATCATAATGAAAGCACCCGAAACGACGCTAACACCGGGTAAAGTCTTCACAATCTGGAAAGCGGGACGCAGCACATCGCCAGTGGCATTCATGGCGCCAGCCACTTCGCCGTCAACTTCGCCGTTCTTGATAAGCAAGGTGCCCAGGTAGAGCGGGTCAACCACCAACTTGCGGGCTTCTTCCATCGTCATGCCTTTTTTCTTTCTGATTTCGCAGAGCATTTCGGCATAGAACTCTTTCTTGGGATTGTTGTTCGGATCGATAATCTCGGCTTTTCCGATGTTTTTCAAACCGTACTCAGCAGCCTTGGCGGCAATGTTTTTTTTGTTGCCTAACAATACGATAGAGGCAATACCTTCACTCAAAACGATGTCGGCAGCCTTTAAGGTTCTTTCTTCTTCACCTTCAGGAAGAACAATTCTTTTGTTGGCTTGTTGGGCCTTTGCTTTGATTTGTTCAAGTAAACTCATGGTTATTGTGTTTTAGTATTTTAAATAATGTTGATTATAATTCTTGTTTGATTTCCAATAATTTATTCTTGATTTTTAACAAGGTTTCCACCACCATGGCGTTGCCCGCCTCTTTGGCGAAATTGCTTTTCAAAGCCTCTTTGGCGCCTTGCAGCGTGTAGCCTTTCACTTTGGTCAAATAGTATATGGTGCGGATGGTCTCAATGTCCTTTGTGGTAAAAAAGCGGTCGCCTTTTTTGTTCTTGTTTGGCTTTATCATGTCAAACTCCTTCTCCCAATAGCGGAGCAAAGAGGTGTTGACGCCGAACATTTTGGCGGTCTCTCCGATGCTGTATTGCGCTCTTTCAATTTCTTCCATAACGCTTGTAATCGTAATGAGAATCAATTATTTACCATATTTTTCTTGATAAGCCTTGGCACCTGCATCCAGAAATTCGAGGTATTTCTCCACATTCAATTCATAGTAGATAGGACCGTTGAGCACTTCGCCTTCGGGGCCTACGATGAAGTAGCAGGGTTGAGAGTTTTCTTTATAGATGGTGTTCTGGATGAACATGTTCTTGCCGCCCAGGTCAACGATGGGGTCGCCGTCCTGGTCCTTAATCTGGTCTTCGGGGGCGAGTTGGATGTTCTTGTCGTCCACATAAAGGGCGACTACCACAAACTCTTCAGCGAACTTGTTGCGCACGCGGCGGTCTTCCCAAACGGCACTTTCCACGTTGCGGCAGTTGGTGCAACCATGGCCGGTGAAGTCGATGAACAGGGGCTTGCCGGCTTTCTTGGCCACGGCCAGTGCCTGGTCGTAGTCGAAGTAACCCTTGATGCCGTGGGGCAGATGTAATCTGTCGCCGTACTTGGGTGCTTCGTCCATTGAGAAGGTGGCGGTGGCAGGACCGCTGCCCGACTCTTCGCGGACAATCTTGTTCACATCAAAGTCTTGCGTTTCAACGGGAGGCAGCCAGCCAGAGATGGCTTTCAACGGGGCACCGAACATGCCGGGAATCATGTAAACCACAAAGGTGAACACGAAAATGGCCAGGATAAAGCGGAACCAGCTCTTCTGTACGGGCATTTCGTTGTCCAGCGGGAAGCGAATTTTGCCGAGAAGGTAGAGACCCATCAGCGTGAAGATGACAATCCAGAAGGCCAGGTAAACCTCGCGGTCGAGGATGCCCCAGTGGTAGGTCTGGTCGGGCACGTTGAGGAATTTGAGGGCGAATGCCAATTCGATAAAGGCCAGCGACACTTTCAGCGTGTTCATCCAGCTGCCCGACTTAGGTAGTGATTTGAGCATGTTGGGGAACAAGGCGAAAATGGTGAATGGCACGGCAATACCCAGCGAGAAGCCCAGCATGCCGATGATAGGCTTGATGAAGGAGCCGTCGGCCGAGTTGAGAGCTACGGCGCCGGCGATAGGCAGCGTGCAGGAGAAAGATACCAGCACCAAAGTGAGGGCCATGAAGAAGATGCCCAGCAAGCCTTTCGAGTTTTCCATCTTGGCCGATTTGTTAATCCATGAACTGGGCAGTGCGATTTCGAAATAGCCGAACATGGAGATGGCGAAGATGATGAAGATAATGGCAAACAGGATGTTAGGAATCCAGTGCGTGCTCATAATATTGGCAAAGTCGGCACCGAAGATGGCGGCCAGGCCAATGCCGATAACCACATAGATAATGACAATGGAGATGCCGTAGAAGATGGCGTTGAATTTACCTTTAGCCCCCGACTTCATAAAGAAGGATACCGTCATGGGAATCATGGGGAACACGCAAGGCATGAGCAGACCTGCCAAGCCGCCTAAAATGGCCACTAAGAAGAAGTTGAGGAGAGATTTCTCCTCTTTGGGCTGATCGGCATTTTGCGGGGTATCGGCAGCCGGAGCGATGGCAGCGGTGTCGGCCGGACTCTCTTCGGCAGGTGTCTCTTCCACTACAGGTTGAGTCAGGTTGGGATTTCCCTTTACATTGAAGGTGAACTTCTGGTCAATGGCCACGCAGCGACCGTCGATGCACGACTGGCCACGGAGTTTGCCCTTGACTACAAAGTCTTCATTGCTGAGTATCTTGATTTTCTGCTTGAAAGTGACGCTGTTGACGAAATATTTGGAGGTGTCGCCAAACATCGGGTCAAAGTGTTCTATCGGTTTGGGTTCGGCCACACCGCCTTGGCGTTTGTATTCCTTGCCAGGTGTAAAGCTGAACTCGATAGGATTCTCGATGCCGTTGTTATGTTTCTGAGAATAGAGATGCCAGTTGGGCTTGATGGTGGCTTTGAACTGCAACTCGGCGGTGGAATCGTTCAGCGAGACGGTTTTAAAAGTCCATGTGACAGGCGTTTCCTGCGCATGAAGAGAAATGGAGATAAAAGTCAGTGCTGTAAGCAACAGCGGGAGAAAAAACTTTTTCATTTGATACAAAATTTTTGCAAAAATAACAAATTTAATAAAAGAGGAAAGAGACTTTTGCAATGATTTTTCTTAAAAAGCATCCCTAAAAATTTTCTCTGAAAATTGAAAAAAATAGCGTAAATTTGCTGCGTAGATGTTATATACTGGCGACATCTGCCAAAGCGAAGATATGGAAAGTAATCAAACATTGATACACCAAAAAATCAAGGAGTTTGTACAGAAGTACTACCTCAACAAACTCTACAAGGGGGCTATTCTCTTTGTGGCCATCACCTTGGTTACTTTCATTGTCTATGCGCTGTTGGAGTATTTCTCCTACTTTACCACACCTGTCCGTACGGTGCTCTTTTACTCTTACCTGGCACTCTTCGCCGCCACCCTCATCTTTTATGTCATCATCCCGCTGGTGAAACTGGCTGGCTATGGCAAGCAGATTTCCAATGAGCAGATTGCCGATATCATTGGCCGCCATTTTCCGGAAATTGACGACAAGTTGCTTAATATCTTTCAGTTAGAAAAGCAAATTGAAGAGGGTAACTACAAGAGTCGCGACCTGCTGATGGCGGCTATTGACACCAAAATAGATAAGATTAAGCCCTTCCCGTTTGTGAAGGCTATTCCGTTCAAAAAGAGCACGCGTTATCTTAAGTGGGCTATCATTCCTGTGCTGTTGTTCTGTGTGCTGTTTTCTATTAAGAGTGAGGTGTTTACAGAATCCACACGCCGCATTGTTCATTACCAAACTTACTATGAGAAGCCGGCTCCGTACTCTTTTGAAATCCTGAACAATCGATTGCTGGCCTTCCAGAACGACGCTTTCGAACTGCATGTGCGTATGGTGGGCGAGGAGACTCCCGACGAACTTTTCATCGCCTTGGGCAAGCGTAACTATAAACTGAAGAAGGTGGATAATACCGACTTTGTCTATACTTTCTCCAACCTCCAACGCTCGCTCACTTTCCAACTGTTTACCGATGAGGTGACCTCCAAACCGTACGAACTGAAGGTGCTGCCTAAGCCCGTGACTATCAGCTTTACGATGCAACTGGATTATCCGGCCTATCTGAACAAGAATAGCGAAACTATTGATAATAACGGTGATGCGACTGTGCCCGCGGGCACGAAAATCACTTGGCGCTTTTACACCAAGCATACCGAACAGCTGGATTTCCTGTTGCGCGGCGAGCCGCAGAAAGTGTCGGTAAAGGAGGATGTCTATTCGTTCTCCGCCAAGGCAGGCGCTTCGTTCGATTATGATGTCATCAACAGTAATCAGTATTTCACTAGCACCGATACGCTGCACCATACCATCGCCGTCATTCCCGACCAGTACCCGGAAATATCGGTCATCAGCCAGCGCGACTCGCTCTATGCCGACCGTATCTATTTCAAGGGCAACATTAAGGACGACTATGGTTTCCACAGCCTTAAGTTTGTCTATTCAAAATTTGATGAAAATGGCAAGCAAGTGGAAGCCAACAAATCGGTTGAGTTGAAGATTGACCGCAACAGCACCATTCAGGATTTCTATCATTACTTCGATGCCGGTACGCTTAAGCTTTCGGCTGGCTATCAGGTAGAGTATTATTTTGTGGTGTATGATAATGATGCCGTCAATGGTTTCAAGATGACCAAGAGCTCTCCTAATATTTTCAGAATTAAAACTTTAGAAGAGATTGATAAAGAACTTGCCCAAGGCAACAAGGAGGCACAATCGGATTACAAGGAGTTGATAAAGGAGACTTCGCAATTGGCTAACGAGTTGGAGCAACTGAAGCGTCAACTCTTGCAGAATGAAACCACTACCTGGCAGGACCAGAAGAAGATGGAGGCGTTGAAAAACCGTTTTGCCGAGTTGGAGAAGAAGTTGGCGGAGATGCAGCAGGAGCAGGCCGAACGTCAGCAACTGGAAGAGCAGTTTAAGAATCTGTCGCCCGAACTTTCTGAAAAAGAGAAAGATTTGCAGGAAAGATTGCAAAATACCCTCTCCGATGAGTTGAAGGATATGATGAAAAAGTTGCAGGATATGATGTCTAATCCAAAGAAAAACGACTTGCAAAAGGCGGTGGAGAAGATGAAGATGAGTACTGAGAGTATGAACGAGTCGTTGGAGCAGCAACTGCAACTATTTAAGCAACTGGAAGTTGAGAAGAAATATAATGATGTGATTGAAAAGACGAAGCAGTTGGCCGAGGAGCAGAAGACGCTGTCAACGACAACGCAGAGCAAGGCATACGACAAGAAAGACCTTCAACAGAAGCAGGAGGAGATCAAAAAGAAGTTTGACCAGCTTCAGAAGGATTTGCAGGATTTGAAACAGATGAACGGCCAGTTGGAGGAACCGAACAAAATTGCCAATACTGCCGAAAAGGAGAAATCCATTCAACAAAAGATGCAGGAGAGTAGTGATGCCTTGGAGAAGAATAATCGTAACAAAGCGTCAGATAGTCAGCAAGATGCTGCTCAACAGATGGAGGAGATGGCCAACGAATTGGAAATCTCGATGTTGGAAAGTATGGAAGAGCAGTTGGGTGAGGACATCGATGAGGTGCGTCAATTATTGGACAATCTGGTGCAGGTGTCGTTCCGCCATGAGGCCAATATGAAAACCATGCAAAAGATGTCGTCGAAGTCGCCACTACTGAACGATGTGCAGCGCACGCATCTCAATGTGCAGGATAATATGCGAATGATTGCCGATTCGCTGAACGCCTTGGCACGTCGCCAGCCGCAAGTGCAGCCGTTTGTCAATAAGGAGGTTGACAAGGTGATCGAGCATCTGCAGTCGGCACAATCGTATTTGCGTGATCGCCAGGTGGGCAGGGCACAAACCGACGAGCAATTCGCCTTGACCTCCATGAACAACTTAGCCTTAATGCTGGCCGAGTCAATTCAGAAAATGAAGGATCAGCAGAACCAAGCCCGCTCGCAGTGTCAGAATTGCAAGAAAGGTGGTGGCTCGTGCAGCAAACCTGGCTCAACAGGGAAGGGCAAGCCGCAGTCGGCGAAGGAGATGCAACAGCAACTCAATCGCCAGATGGAGGCGCTGAGAAGAACCATGGAACAGGAGGCCAAGCAGGCGCAGCAGACCTCAGGCAAGCAGCCGTCGCACAGCGAAGAGTTTGCTAAGATGGCCGCCCAGCAGGAAGCCATTCGCAAGATGATGAAGGAGTACCAGGAAGAGCAGAAGGCACAGAATGGCATGGCCAACCAGCAGTTGGACCAAATGATTCGTGATATGGAACGAACCGAGAAAGAACTGGTTAACAAGACTATCACCCAATACACGATTCAACGCCAGAAAAGTATTGAAACCCGCCTGCTGGAGAGCGAACGTGCTGATATGCAGCAAGAAAAGGACGAAAAACGCAAATCAACGCAAGGTCGCGATATGCGTAATCCCAATCCGCCGAAAGAGTGGAATATGGACAAGACCAAGGAAAAGCAGACAGAGATGTTGAAGACGGTTCCTGCCGCCTTAAACTATTACTATAAAGAAAAAGTAAATCAATATTTTTATAACATAGATTCTTAGTATTATGTATCGTTTTGAATTAAAAAACATTGACAATCAGTCTATTAGTACTGAAGTGTTGCAAGTTATCGAGAATATTTGTGATGAGTTTGGTCTGGGAAATGATTTTGGCATCATCTCTACAGCTATGCAGCAGTTATTAGATTTGATAGACGCATACACTCATGGTGCAGAGGATCAGTTTTCGGCTGTATTTACGGTTGATAGCCAACGATTGATAGTTTCTATGCAGCATAATCTGGCGATGCCGAATTTCGAAAAAGAGGTGCTGCAATCTGAAAGTGATGAGGCCATGATTTTGGATCGTTTGACGGATACTGTCGAGTGTTTGGATGAAGGCAAGCAGTTCTGCGTAGCTTTCGACATCCATCCTCAAACTACGGCCGAGAATGAACAATTGGCCCAAGACCGTCAAATGGCGTTCTTAGAGAAACGTATGGAAATAAAGATAAACCACTAGTCAACCACTAGTTTTCCAATAGCTTGGCCTGAATCGGTTTCTACCGTGACAATATACAGGCCTTTGGGCAGGTGGCCCACATTTAACGAGGAGCGGGAGTTTCCTGCTCCTTGTTGTTTTATCATCAGCTTACCCGTAACGTCGTAAAGGCGGATTTCGTCAATGGTGGCGTTGCCCAACTCTATGTAAGTGGTTTGCTGGCACGGGTTGGGAGAGATTGTCAGTTGGGGCCGTGTCGCCTGCGATGAGTGTATGCCAGCCACTGGATAATAGGCGTCCAAAGTCATCAGGTTGGTGCTGTCAGGGTCGAGCCAGTCGCGCAGTCGCGTGTTTTCATTGTAGCCATTCCACGACAAGTCCAGTCGGCCGAAATAGTCGTACATCTCCTCTGCCGGTGCGTCGCAGTGGGAAGCGCCGCCCCACAGTTGCCCGATAATTCGCCGTTGCTTATCGAACAGGGCACATCCCGAGGAGCCGCTTTCGGTGCAAGCGGTGCCCCAAAAGGCTTGCCATGCGTTGGGATATTCGGGGGTTTCAAAAAAGGATGAGATAACGATGTTGTCGGAGGGTGTGATCTTCTTCACATCCAGGTGAGGATGATGAATGCAAACTGCTGAGTCGGGTGGGGTATCCAGTCGCGACCAGCCGCAATAGACAGGATTGTAAGAGACGGGTGGCGCCGTGTTCAACCTCAGCAGGCAGAAGTCGGTATAGGAGCTGGCAGCCAGTTCTTTAGCGCCCGACAGCGTGTTCTTGGAAGGGCTCTTGCTCACGTTGGCGCAGGTTGGTGATTCCCAGTTGAACCAGAACACCCACGTGCCTGGACTGAGCGAGTAGGTGTAGCAGTGGTTGGCGGTGAGCAGGTAGGGCGTGCCATCTTGTCGCGCGTTGTTGATGAGCGTGCCCGTGCACAACTCCGTGCCGCCATCCAGAATGGCGCAAGTGGCATTGATGGGGTCTTCCCAGCCTTTGCTTTCGGGGCATTTTACGTTGATATGGCAGGCACCGGCATCACCGAAGCCCTTGGTGAGCATCGCAGGTCCTCTGTAGCCGTGCGTGATTCGCCATAAGCGCAGCAAGGGTTGCTCGCTACAAGTGGCGGGCTGCAGGTATTCCAAAACCACCTCGTCGCCCGTCAGCAAGGATACCGCAAAGTAGCCGTCCTCTTGGTTGTTGAGAGAGGTGAAGGCGCCTAAAACCTGCTGTTTGTCAGGAGTATAGGCGAATAGTTTGGCTCCTTCCGGCAGATGATACTGGTCGAAGGTGAAGCAGACTGATACCGCGCCCGGGCATACCAGCCGCAGTCGGCAAATCTGGTCGCCGTCAGGCAGTGTGGTCCACACGCCTTGGTCGGTCATCGAGAGTGAGTAGTAGAAGTCGATGCCGAAGCGGTAGCCCGACGCCTTGACATTGGTTGACAAATCCTCTTTCTTGATTTGCTCTGCATCGATGGCGGGTGTGATGACTGCGGGAATCGAGATGTTGTCGTCCTTCAATGCAAAACTGGCGGGAGTGCCGCCAGTAGATAGTTGTGCGTAAGCATAAAAACAAATGATTACATTGAATACGGTAAATAATACTTTCTTGAATGTAATCATTTGTCTTAGAATAAAGTGAAGAAGGTTGAAGACTATTCTTCGTCCTTGTTTTCTTCTTCGTATTTCTTGATGATTTCGTTCTGAACTTCAGCAGGAACCTGTTGATATTCAGCGAACTTCATGCTGTAAGAAGCACGACCGGAAGTGATGGAGCTCAGGGTGGTGGAGTACTTGTTCATCTCTGCCAATGGAACTTTGGCACGGATGTTCTGGAACTCGCCTTCGCTGTCCATACCCATCACAACACCGCGACGGCCTTGCAGGTCGGTCATCACATCACCCATTCTGTCGGCGGGAACGAATACTTCCACATCGTAGATAGGTTCCAAAATCTTGGGACCAGCATTCTTGAAGGCTTCCTTGAAGGCGTTACGACCAGCCAATTTGAATGCCAATTCGTTAGAGTCAACGGGGTGCATTTTACCGTCGTAGATGTTAACGACGATATCACGAGCGTAGGAACCGGTCAGAGGACCTTCTTCCATCTTTTCCATGATACCTTTGAGGATGGCGGGCATGAAGCGTGCGTCGATAGCACCACCTACGATACAGTTGTTGTAGATGAGCTTACCGCCCCAAGGCAGGTCGTAAGACTCGGTGGCACGGATAGGATATTTGGTCTGGGTAGGCATGCCTTCGTAGTAAGACTCGATGAGCATGTGAACCTCACCAAATTGACCCGAACCGCCGGATTGTTTTTTATGACGGTACATGGCTTCGGCCGATTTCGTAATGGTTTCACGATACGGAATCTTGGGAGCGTAGTATTCGATTTCAATCTTGTTTCTTTCAACCATCCACTTAACGATGTTGAGGTGTTGTTCGCCCTGACCAGAGATAATCATCTGTTTCAGTTCCTTCGACTGTTCCATCAGGAAGGTCGGGTCAGTCTTGCGGATTTCGTTCAGTGCGGCACCCATCTTTTCTTCGTCAGCGCTGTTCTTAGCGCGAACGGCGGTACGGAACTTGGGTTCGGGATAAACGGTGGGTTCGATCACATCGTCGCCCTTGGCAACCAGCGTGGTACCTGTGGGAGAAGCTTTCATCTTGATGGTGGCAACAACATCACCGGCAACGGCCTTTTCGATTTCGGTACGGTTCTTACCGGCGAAAAGCAGCAATTGGGAGATTCTCTCCTTGGTGTTGGTATTGTTGTTTACAACATCGGCAGCTTTGCTAATCTCACCGTCGCAAACCTTGATGAAGGCAACTTCGCCGAGGTGCTGCTCAATGGTGGTTTTGAAAACATAACCTACGAAAGGTTCGGCAGCGTTGAACTTGTGTTCGTTGCCGTTGGTGGCTTTCATAGCGGGAGCTTCGTCGGGGCTGGGGCAGTTCTTCACGATGAGTTCCATCATGCGGTCAATACCTTGGTCGGTCTTGGCTGCAATACAGATAACGGGGAATGTGCCGCGGTTGGCAACACCCAGTTTCAGACCTTTGATCATCTCTTCTTCTGAAAGAGTACCTTCTTCGAAGAATTTGTCCATCAAAGCTTCGTCGTTTTCAGCTGCGGCCTCAATCAAAGCGTTGTGCCACTCTTCAGCCTTGGCCTGTTCGCTAGCAGGAATGTCTTCCACAATCATCTTGCCACCGCCAACGGGGAATTTCAAAAGTTTCTTCTGAAGCAGGTCGATAACAGAGTCGAAGCCGATACCTGCATTCACGGGATATTGGAAAGGCAGTACGCTGCCGCCGAAATAGTGTTTCAACTGACGCAGAGTCTCATCGAAGTTGGCCTTCTCGTGATCCAGCTGGTTGATGGCGAAAATCACGGGAACGTGCATCTTCTTGGTGTGGCGCCATTGGATTTCAGCACCTACGTCCACGCCGTTCTGAGCATTGATAACCATCACGGCTGAGTCCATAACTCTCAATGAGCCAATAACCTCACCAACGAAGTCATCAAAACCGGGGCAGTCAATCATGTTGATTTTGCATCCGCCAAATTCGGAATACATGACGGTTGACTGGATGGATTGTTGTCTTTCCAATTCGATATCACGATAATCGGATAAGGTGTTTTTGTCTTCTACACTGCCGCGTCTGTTGATTACGCCGCCATGGAAGGCCATTGCTTCAGCTAACGTGGTTTTCCCTACTCGGTTACCTCCTATTAAGGCAACATTTCTGATTTCTTTGGTTTGATAAACTTTCATTGGTATTTTTAATTACTTGATTTGATTTATATTGCTGTTTTTTAGATGTGGCGGCAAATATACAATATTTTTTAGTACCAAAAATGTAAAAAATTAGTTGTTAGCATTTTTTTGCTTTCCACCAGCCCTTTTGATGGGTTTTTGAGCATGCTTTTTATTCACTCTGGGCTGTTCAATATTTAGCCGCAAGCGCTCCTAGGCATAGCTCTTTCTTTTATATCTTTGCTCAATAATTATTATAACATGAAAAAGATAGCCATTGTTGCCGGAGGCAATTCAGGAGAACATGATGTTTCTCTAAAGACAGCTGCCAACATTTTCAATGTGTTGGACAAGAAATTGTTTACCCCTTATCTTATTCATCTCAGAGGGGCTGAATGGATGTATATTGATGAGAATGAACATCGTTTTCCCGTTGATAAGAACGATTTTTCGGTTACGGTAAATGGTGAAAAAATTGTGTTCGACGCAGTGTTTATCGCCATCCACGGCAATCCTGGCGAGGATGGCCGTCTGCAGGGCTATTTCGAAATGTTGGGCATTCCTTACACGGGGTGCGACTGCTTTACCTCGGCGCTGACATTCAACAAGTATTTCTGCAATATGGCCGCGTCTAAGTTTGGTGTGCCTGTGGCCGATTCATTGCATTTTTATAATGATGAAAAGATTGATTTGAAGCAAGTTGGAGAGTATTGCGGCTTCCCTTGTTTTGTTAAACCGTGCAATTCGGGCTCGTCGGTGGGCGTGACGAAGGTGCATAATGAGGAGGAGTTGGACAAAGCGCTGAAAGAGGCTTTTAAATGGGATAATCAGTTGATGGTTGAGAAATATATCCACGGCAAAGAGGTGACTTGCGGCGTGCTGAAAAAAGACGGCAAGCCCAAGGCACTGGCGGTGACGTGCATCATCAGCAAGAACGAATTCTACGATTTTGAATCGAAATACGCCGCCAACCTGCACGAGATGGTGACTCCGGCGCCCATCCACGAGCAGGCGATGAAAGACATTATGCGTTACTCCGAAATTCTCTATCAGCGTTTGGGCTGCAAAGGTATCGTGCGCATGGACTATATCGTTACACCCGACAATAAACCGATGTTCCTCGAAGTGAACACCATCCCTGGCCAAACGGCCTTGAGTATTGTGCCGCATCAGGTTGAACACATGGGTATGAACCTGTCGGATATCTATACGCAACTGATTAATGAGGCGCTGGAAAGATAGGGCGTTGTTAAGCTATTAAGATTATTAAGTTATTAAATATAAAGTGATTATATGAAAAAGGAATGGTTGCATAAACCCTTACAGAGAGGCGCGGGACTGTTGATGTTATTATGTCTCCCCATCATCTGTCTGGGCCAATATACCGACAAGGACATTGTGGCTTATATCGATAGATATAAAGATTTGGCTATCAAGAAAATGTATGAGTATAAGATACCTGCCAGCATCACTTTAGCACAGGGCATTTTCGAGAGCGCTTGCGGTACGAGCCGCTTGGCCACTTACGGCAACAATCATTTCGGCATTAAGTGTCATAAGGATTGGACTGGCGACACACTGAAGGTGGATGACGACGCCTTGCAGGAGTGTTTTAGAAAATATGCCAATGTGGAGGAGTCGTACAGCGACCACTCCCAGTTTCTAACCACTCGTCAGCGCTATGCCAAGTTGTTCGAGTTGGACATAATGGACTACAAAGCTTGGGCTCGCGGACTGAAAGCCGCAGGCTATGCCACCAATCCGCAGTACGCCGACCGCCTTATCGGTCTGATCGAAAGATTCAATATCGCCCATCAAGATACGGTCTATCAACAACGGTTGAAGTCGGGTTATTTCACTAACCCGCAGCCGGAGGCCGAACCCGTTGTGTTGAAAGTTGACAATGCACAGCCCGTTGAGGTTTATACACATAAAGACAAACAAGAGCCTAAGGAGTTGAAGCCGGTTAAACCCGCCAAACCGGTAAAGTTCGTAAAACCCACCAGCAGTAATCATGCGGTAACAACTACCGTTACGACACAAACTGCTCAGACAACACAGCCGGCAACTTACACGCCGAGAACAACTTCTACTCCCAAAACAACCGTAACGCCTGCCGAAGAGCCGGCACCGGCATATTCTTCCCTCTATTTTTCGGCTATCAAAAGCGATTTTCCGAAAGAGGATTATCCCTTCTCCAGCCGTCAGGTTTATGTCAATAACAGGACTTTGTTTGTCATTGCGCAACGCGGGGATACTTATGCACAAATTGCTGAGGATGTGCAATCTACAGAGAAAAATATCCGCAAGTACAATGACATGGGCAAGTATGGCGAGCCGCGCGAAAGAGAGGTTATCTATATTGAGCATAAATCCAAAAAGGGTAGTGAGAAGGAACACGTGGTAAAGAAAGGCGAAACCTTGAGATATATCGCCCAAAAATATGCCGTGCAACTGAGCGTCATTTATGGGTATAACCAACTGAACGAGAAATCCATCATCCATCCTGGAGATGTAATCAAATTGCAATAAAAGCAGAGTGTCAATATTCTCTAAATTATTGGTTATCAATTATTAATTGTAAATTATAAATTGCTATGAAAAGATTAATTGCATTGATAATGTTTGCCGCATCTCTTACGCCGTTGATGGCGCAGTACACCGATGCGGATGTTGAGGCATACGTTGAAAAATATAAGGATTATGCCATTCAGGCGCAGGAGAAGTATAAAATTCCGGCCAGCATCAAACTGGCTCAAGCCATCTATTCGAGTGCGTGCGGTACCAACCGTTTGGCTACGGAGGGCTTGAACCATTTCGGCATCACTTGCCGTGGCGGCTGGAGCGGTGAAACCTTCTATTATGACAATATTCACACGACTGCTGACGATTGTTTCAGAAAATACGCCAGCGTGGAGGCCTCTTATCAGAACCATTCGGTATTTTTGGCTTCCCGTGAGCGTTATGCCGACCTGTTCAAACTCGACATCACCGACTACAAAGGGTGGGCCAATGGCTTGTTTAAGGCTGGCTATGCAGGTAATCCCAGTTATCCTCAGAAATTAATCAACCTGATTGAAAAGTATCATCTTGACCGATTCGATAATCCTAAGAAAGAGGTCGTGGAGGAAGTTGTTGTAGAAGAAAAACCTGTGGCACAGCCGGTAGATAAGATCGTGTTGGAAACAAGTGAGATAAAACCTGTTGAAACGGTTGCCGCTAAAGAAGAACTGACCCCCACATTGGTTGAGAAGAAAGTGGAAGAGCCTGTGAAAGAGGCTCCGAAAGCTGAACCTGCCAAGCAAGAGCCAGTAAAGCAGGAACCCGTAAAACAAGAACCTGCCAAAGTGGAGACGACGACAGAAACTTATTACGAGAACAACATTGAGGTGATTGTTGAGCGTCAGGTGCAGCCTGCCAAGCCCGTGAAGGTCAGCGACAAGTTGCCCGCTCCGTCGGCACAGATTATCCAAACCATCTTTACGGCTACTAAGGACGATTTCCGCCAGATTTATTATCCCTACACCAATCGTCCTGTGTACGAAAACAATAAGACGAGTTTCCTCATCGCCAGAAGCGGCGATACGTATGCCAAGATTGCTAAGGAGGTGAAGATTGGCGAGGGCAACCTGCGTGCCTATAATGATGTGTTCGACGAAACATACGAGCCGATATCCGGCGAAGTGATCTACCTGGAACCCAAAAACACCAAATCGGCGGTGGCCTACCATACCATGAAAGAGGGCGAGTCGTTCCGCTTCCTTTCACAGAAGTATGCCATCCAGCTGAAGACATTGCTGAAACGCAACGGCTATGCACCCGCTGCTTTCGGTGTGGGAGATAAGATTTGTATCAGCTGCAAATAATATTTTGACAATTTTTACGATTTAATACTTACGCCAATCAAAATACCGTAAGTTCATGGCAAGAAACTTTTACTACTTCAACCCGAAAACGCTCTCTTTTGAGAAAGGCAAGACCGACTGGAAAACGGTTGTGAAGCGGTTGTTGTGGTTTTTTGCCGTGGCTCTTTCTTTCTCGGTGCTTTTTCTGTGGATTTCGTTCTACCTGTTCGATTCGCCCAAGGAGAGAATTTTGCAGCGCGAGAACAATGAGTTAAAAGAGCAGCTGGAGCATGTCAATCGGCGTTTGGATGCCATGGATGTGGTGTTGAAAGATATCCAGGAACGTGATGACAACATATATCGTTCTGTTTTTGAGGCTGATCCAGTGCCAGTGGAACAGCGTTACCCCTTCTTGGCCGAGGATACGAAGTATGATAATCTGACTTCCCAAGAGGCTAAAAAACTGTTGCAGTCCATCGATAAGAAGACCAACCGATTGATAGTGCAGCTGGCAGTGCAGTCGCGCTCGCTCGACTCGATAGCCGACATGGCCGGCAAGAAGGCCGAGATGTTGGCGGCTATTCCCGCCATTCGTCCGCTCAAGAACATGACACACATTTCATCCGGTTTTGGTCGCAGGTATCACCCTATTCTCAAGATACTACGCCCCCATACGGGCATTGACATTGCGGCACCCAAGGGTACGCCCGTCTATGCCACCGCCGATGGGGTGGTGTCGCGCGAGTCGCCCGGCTCGGGCTACGGCATTGCGGTGGTGCTGAATCACGGCTATTCTTACAAGACGCTCTATGCGCATCTTACCAAGAAGGCAGTTCGCCCTGGCCAGCGTGTCAAGAGGGGCGATGTGATTGGCTATGTAGGCAGCACGGGCCTTTCGTTCGGTCCGCACTTGCATTATGAAGTTATCAAGAATGGGGTACCGGTCAATCCGATACACTATTTCTTCAACGATATTACACCGGAAGAGTTCGACCAGATTCTTGAATCATCCAAAGTGGTTAATCAGGCATTGTCATAGCATATTATTATGAAGAAGAGATTGCAGTCTTTACGGGAATTGTGGCAGCGCATCAAGCGAAACTGGAAAACCAGATACAAGCTGGTTATCAAGAATGAGGAATCGCAGAGTGAGCCGTTCTCAATGAGGCTGAGTCCTCAGAATATCTTTGTGGTGGTGACCACCTCGGCTGTGGTGCTGATTGTGCTGACAGCCATGCTCATCGCCTTTACACCACTGCGTATCTATGTGCCGGGCTACACCACTCCCGACGAGTATCGCCTCTACAAGAAAGTGGCCAAACGCGTCGATTCGGCCGAGTATCTCATTAAGCTGCAACAGCAATATATTCAGAATCTTAACTATATATTGAATGATAAGACCGACGATGCCATGGCTGCCGTGAAAGGTGAAAAATCTAACGCTACACTCACGGTGGGGAATCATCCTGATGAGGATGCCCAACTACAGCAAGAAGCTGAAGATATTGTCCAACGGCTATCTGTTCGTCACGCCCCATCGTTGGCTGCCAATGTGCGCAAAGCGGATGTGTCGGACCTCAAGTTGCAGATTCCTGTTCTCGGTGCTGTCATTGCTGAGTTCAATCCGCTGCAACAGATGTATGGCGTATGTATCGCAGGAGAGTATAATAGCTTGATTACTAGTGTTGCAGAAGGAGTTGTGGTCTTCGCAGGCTATGATTCGCAATATGGCAACACGATGATTATACAACATGCGGGCAACCGTGTTTCAGTCTATAAGAACAATGTGGTGCTGCTGAAGAAGTGCGGTGCCCAGGTGGAAGGGGGCGAACCGATTGCCAAAATGGGCCGCGGTGGTTCCGTCAGTCAGCAGCCCTATTTACAGTTCGAACTGTGGTATAACGGTTTTCCTGTCGATCCAATGAATTATCTGTCAGTAGAATAAATGGATGATATGACGAGATATAGAATATGCTGTTTGTGGTTGTGTCTGCTGCTGCTCGCCAGTTGCGCCAAAATTGTGGTGCCGACAGGCGGACCGCGTGATGTGACGCCTCCCTCTGTGTCGAAAGTGGAGCCGCCAAGTGGCACAACCAATTTTAATGCCAAACAGATAAAAATATCCTTCGATGAGTTTGTAGAGTTGAACAATCCTTTGGATAACGCCATCTTCTCTCCTCCGCTGACCGAGAATCCAGAGTTTATCGTGTCGAGTAAATCTCTGATAGTGAAGTTGAAAGATACTCTGCAGAGCAATCGAACCTACAATATCGTCTTCTCTGATTGTATCAAGGATTTTACCGAAGGCAATAAATTGTCCTATTTTCATTACACTTTCTCAACTGGCGACCATGTGGACTCGTTTTATTTGCGTGGCGTGGTGACCAACGCACAAACTTTGAAACCGGAGTCGGGTTGCTTTGTTTTCCTCTATTCGCAAGACATAGATTCATTGCCTTTATCTACTCGCCCCGATTATATCACCAAGACTAGCTCTGACGGGCGTTTTGAGTTTAGCAATGTTGCCGAAAACAGCTATAAGGTATTTGCCCTCAAGGATATGAACTCCGATTTGCTGTACAATATGAGCGGCGAGGGCATCGCTTTTGCTGATGAGTTGGCAGTGGCGCAAAAGATGTTGCCACCCGACACGACAACCGTACAGAAGTCTGACTCAATGCAAACAAAAGGCAGGTCGGCTAATCGGGGTGCTAAACTCGATTCCACTGCGATAAGTTTGTGTTTTTTCATGCCTGCCGATACGGTACAGAAGAAATTAAAGGCCACCAACTCGCAAAAGGGAATATACCAGTTCCCATACAGTCTGCCCATCTTCTCGTTTGAGCCAGAAGTGTTGGAAGGCGTTTTGCCAGAGCATTTTATAAAGCAGAGTGAATTAGGCGACACGGTAACATGGTATATGAAAACCATGCTGTCCGACACAGTGCGTTTTGTGGTGCAGCCGACAGAAAGCACTTACGACACGCTGACCGTCCTGCCTTTCAAGAAAAGCAAATCCTCGGGGCGCAGTCGTCAGCGAGGATCGGAGCCGACACAGGGGTTGACAGTGACCACCCAATATGCAGGCGATTTGTACAAGCCGCTCACGTTGCGCTTCTCCTATCCGATTAAGCCCGTCGACAGTTTTGAGGCGTTGCTCATTGCCCGCAAGAAGAATGGCAATGACACACTGGTCAAGACTTTCAGTGTGCCCGATGATTTTGTGATGTCACTGCCGCTGCCTTTCAAACTGGAAGAGAAAGTGCCTTATACACTGCTCATCCGTGATTCAGTGTTCTACGGCTACGATGGGCTGGTGAACGATACCATCAAGGTGCAGTTTACTACCAAGTCGGAAAAGGACTACGGCAATCTGGCTATCAACTATCTGCCCGATCAGCCTGGCATGTCCTATGTTGTGGAATTGTTGGGTGTGAAAGATGCTGTGTTACAAAGAAATATCATAACAGGACAGCAGACCGTCTCCTATAATAATTTGATTCCAGGCAGTTATAAAATCAAGGTTGTGGAGGATAGAAACGGCAATGGCCGATGGGATACGGGCAACTATTTCAAAAAAGAGCAGCCTGAGATTATCTTTTTCTTCAATAAACCTATAGAAATCAGAGGTTTCTGGGATTTGGAAGAGACGTTCGACTTTAAAGAAGTTAGAACTGATAAAAGAAACTAAAAGCCAATACGTCGTTATATTGTTTCCAGATTCGGCGGTTGACTACCCAATCGGGAATGCGAACTGGGATGATGGAACAAGACCACCGCAGATCTATACCATAATGTTCTTTGAATAGGTAGGAGACGCCGATGGTTCCTGCCAATTCCCCCCAGCGGAAGGGCTTGCGACCGGGCATTTTGCCGTAAACATTTCTTTCTTCGGCGTAGCACAAGATGTTGAAAGAGGGACCTGCTTCCAGTTCAAGTCCGCGCCAAGGGTTCCATTTGAAAAAGATTGGTACATCAACGTAAAGCAATGTGAGCACATATTTGTTGGTAGCATTACGAGCTCTGACGCCACGGTAGTAAGTGCTGCTGCCCTTCATGGTGAAGTTGATTTCGGGTTGTATTTTCCATTTGCCATTAGGCGAGATGGGCACGTTGACAAAGCCGCCGGCATAAGCTCCAAACTTGTGAAAGCCAGATAGGTCGTCACCCGAAATTTGGCTGCCCGTAAAGCCTACCCGCAGGCCGCCCTTGAAGGCTTGGCCGTAGCTGATCGTAAGACATCCCAATAGGAGAATAAGTGTCAAGAAGCGTTTCATCGTCTGCATTGCTTTGGCTTGCAAATATAGGATTTAATTTGCGAAAAATAGTATTGAAAATTTTAACTTTTTTATTTACTTTTGCATCGTTTTTGTATTTTGGAAAAACAGGTAACAGACACATTAACCTCAATATTAACTTTTTTATAATTAGCAGTAAATCAGATGAGAACAGATAAACTTTTTTCGGGAAAGACACTGGCTATCTTGTCGGGTGGTGGTGATACGCCAGCCATCAATTCAAGTATCGAAGCAGTAAGAAACAGAGCTTCCATGCTCGGCTTCAAGGTTTACGGTATTCTCCGTGGCTGGAAAGGCCTCTTGGGCGATGGCGACATTGTTGATCTGACCAACATTCCTTATAACGGCATCTATGGCGGCACCGCACTGCTGTCGAGCCGTACCAATCCCTTCCCCAGCAAGAAAAACAAGGAAGACCGCTCGCAACAGATTCTCCGTAATATCGAAAGATATAAGATTGATGTGCTGGTAACTATCGGTGGTGATGACACCAACGGTGCAGCCAAGCGTATGTATGAACTCTACGGCATTCCCGTTATCGGCTTCCCCAAAACCATCGACAATGACCTCCGTACCCGCACCATCCACCATTACCATGGTGTGCAACACGAAACCGTGCTCTGTCCTGGCTTCCCGTCAGGTGCGATGGCCGTGAAGAAAATCACCAGCAAACTGCACACCACCAACGAGTCGCATGAGCGTATTATGGTGCTCGAGGTGATGGGTCGTGACGCTGGCTGGCTGACTGGTAGCGCCATTTTTGGCGGTGCCCAGGTGGCCCTCGTTCCCGAGATAGAAATCACCAAAGAGCGCAAGGACTTCTTCTTCGAGTTTGTGAAAGAGAAATATATGCGCTCACCTAAGAAAAGCTTGATTATAGCTGTGTCAGAAGGCGTTAGATGGTATAATGACGAAAAGGGCGAAACCGAAATGGTATATGCAAGTTCCGACCTCGACGAGTATGGCCACCCGCGCTTTGGCGGCATCAGCGGCGTTATCGCATCCGAAATCTCCAAGAAGACCGGCATCGAGGCGCGTGGCCAGATTACAGGCTACATCCCGCGTTCGGGCAAGTGCTATGAGTACGACCGCCGACTGACCTCGACCCTCGCCGACAAAGTGGTTGACCTTCTGCTTCGCGAAGACTATGGCAAGATGCCCGTTATGCGTGACATCGTGCCTTACAGCGAACTGGAAGAGTTCCATACCGACGCTATCGACATGGGTAATGTGGGCAACTTCCCGCTGCCGCACGACTACTACGATCCCAACCAATTCTACTTCACCGACTTGTATGTTGACTTTTTGACCAACATCATTGGCGAGCCTTACCGTATGGAGTTCAACCATGAATTCCCCGTGGTAATTCCTCAGTAACCAAAATATAGATTTATGGGCAATTTTATCATTCAGGGCGGCAAGCAGTTGCAAGGCGAGATTATCCCGCAAGGCGCTAAGAATGAGGCGCTTCAGGTGATATGTGCCACGCTGCTTACCAAAGAGAAAGTGCGGATACACAACGTTCCTTACATCCGCGATGTGAGGAAGTTGATAGAGATCCTGAAAAGTATGGGCGTCACCATTGAGCGAATCAATGAGGACACTTACGATTTTCAGGCCGCCGACATCAATATCGACGATTTGAAGACCCCCGAGTTTATCAAATTGTCGGGTTCTATTCGCGCCTCCCTGATGATTATCGGTCCTCTGTTGGGACGCTTTGGCAAGGCTTACATGGCCCAGCCTGGCGGCGACAAGATAGGCTTGCGCCCGATGAACACCCATTTTGAGGGCTTTGCCGCCTTGGGTGCCAAAGTCGAATATGACGCCGCCAGTTCAATCTTTACATTCAGTGGACAGCCGCTGGTGGGCACTTATATGCTGCTCAATGAGGCGTCGGTTACGGGTACAGCCAATGTGGTGATGGCTGCCGTGATGGCCAAAGGAAAAACCACCATCTTCAATGCCGCTTGCGAACCTTATCTGTATCAGCTGTGTACCATGCTCAACAGCATGGGCGCGCGCATCAGCGGTATCGGCTCCAACCTGCTCACCATCGAAGGTGTGGAAGAGTTGCATGGCTGTGAGCACACCATTCTGCCCGACATGATTGAGGTGGGCAGTTTTATGGGTATGGCTGCTGTTATCGGCTCGGGCATCACCATCAAGAACTGTGCCTGCCAGCATCTCGGCATTATCCCGTCGGTGTTTGGCAAACTGGGCATCCGCTACGAGCAGCGCGGCGATGACATTTACATTCCCCGACAGGAAGAGTATGAGATAGAGACCAATATGGATGGCTCTATTCTCACCATTGCCGATGCACCGTGGCCTGGTTTTACGCCCGACTTGATCAGTATTGCCCTCGTGACGGCCATCCAGGCCAAAGGCAGCGTGCTTATCCATCAGAAGATGTTCGAAAGCCGTCTGTTCTTTGTAGATACCCTGCGTGTGATGGGCGCCCAGATTACGCTTTGCGACCCGCATCGTGCCATTGTCATAGGCTTGAACCGCAAGAAAAATCTGCGTGCTACTACCATGTCGTCGCCCGATATACGTGCGGGCGTGGCACTGCTCATCGCCGCCCTCTCGGCCGACGGTCGCAGCGTCATCCAAAATAGCGAGCAGATTGACCGCGGCTATCAGAATATCGTGCAGCGCCTCCAGCAATTGGGCGCTGATATCGAAGCCGAAGGGATGACGTATTAATTTTGATCTTGATTGATTTTCTAAAAAAGAAGAGACGCGATTTATCGCGTCTCTTCTTTTCAATTTCAGTTTTCAACTTTCAATTTTCTACCATCTTGCACCGATGCCAGCCTTGATGAAAGTGTCGGAACCAATGTTGGTTTCGACAAAGCCGAAAAAGCCCTTTCCGACATTGACACCGATAGGGGTGATGTTGAAAGCAGGATAGAAGCCTACACTACTGCTTTTCGAGGAGCCATCTTCACTATCGCTGCTGCTCTTACTGTTGCCGCCGCTCGGAGCAATGCCCAAGCCCACGTCAAGTCCCGAATAGAGGCGCACCCAGGGACGGTTCAGGTAGGTGAACTTTATCGAAGGTGTGATGTTGAGCAAAACAACATTACTCCGTGAGTCAATTACCTTATGGGTCGAGTCGGTGTAACTTACATAGCTGAACGCTTCTGCCGTGGTTTTAACACCCACTTGCAGCCACGGTTTCACTTGATAATAGTAATGAAGTCCATAGCCACCATAGTTCTTAATGTCCATATATTTGCCACCGATAGCGGAAATGGGCAGTACGAAAATGGCCGAAACAAGTTCCACCATAACCGAATAACCTGAGATAGGTCCTGCACTCACACCTATTTCGTGGCGCAGTTGGGAATTTTGAGGTGGAAAAGGATTAGAGTTCTGTCCGAAAGTCAGTGCTGGCAGCAGACACATCGCCAGAATAACAATCATCTTTTTGGTTTTCATAACAGTTTGTTTTTGAGAATTTATTGTAATAGACTTTTGAATATGCTAAAAGTTATAAATCTTTACCAGAGGCAGGCGTCATCTTCAAACCATTTGCCCTGTGCTCTAAGGGTTTGCTCAATCACATCGCGCACGCAGCCGCGACCGCCCGGGCGGTACGACACATAGTCGGCAATCTGCCTGATCTCGTGCGAAGCGTCGGCAGGGCAGCATTTCAGGCCCGCCATCATCATCACTTTGTAATCGGGGATATCATCGCCCATGAACATCACTTCGGCAGGTGTTAGGTTGTGACTGCTGAGGTACTCGTTGAACATCTGCACCTTGTCGCTCACTTTCAAAAAAATCTCCATTCCCGGGAAACTCGTGTAGCGCAAGCGCATGGTCTCTGAGTAACCTCCCGAGATGACGGCCACATGATAGCCTTTGCGCAGCGCATATTGCAGCGCATAACCGTCCTTGACGTCGGTGGCGCGCATCTGGTCGCCGTCAGGCAACACATAGATTTTGCCGTCCGACAATACACCGTCGAAGTCGAAGATGAACGTGGTGATATGCTGAAGTTTTGTTTGGTAATTGTCCATTTGATATGATTGTTAATGAGCGATAAAACAGTCGTTTGCGTGACCTGTTTACAACGATGCAAAGATACTTATTTTTATCGCAAAATATATATTAATATGTATGTTCAATTTTCTTGAAAATTTATTACCTTTGCACCGCAAAATAAAAATGTTTAATCTTAAATAATCAAAGTATTATGAGTGAAATTATTGGAATCGTAGGTCGTCAGATTCTGGATTCAAGAGGAAATCCGACCGTTGAGGTTGATGTATATACCGCCAATGGTATCATGGGCAGAGCAGCTGTTCCGTCAGGTGCATCCACAGGCGTTCACGAAGCTTGCGAGTTGCGCGATGGTGACAAATCACAATATTTGGGCAAGAGCGTTCAAAAGGCCGTTCAGAATGTGAACAAGGTATTGGCCGAAGAATTGAAAGGCATGTATGTTCTCAATCAGAACGAAATCGATGCCCGCATGATTGAAATCGACGGTACCCCCAACAAATCCAACATGGGTGCCAACGCCATTCTGGGTGTTTCTTTGGCCGTTGCCAAAGCCGCTGCCCAAGAGACTGGCCAACATCTTTTCAGATATGTAGGCGGTTGCAATGCCAACACGCTGCCTATCCCTATGATGAACATCCTGAACGGTGGTTCGCATGCCGACAACAGCATCGACTTCCAGGAGTTCATGATTATGCCCGTAGGTGCCGACACGTTCACTCGTGCACTGCAGATGGGTGCTGAGGTGTTCCACAACCTCAAATCAGTGCTGAAAGCACAAGGTTATTCAACCAACGTGGGCGACGAAGGTGGCTTTGCTCCGAACCTCCGCTCCAACGAAGAGGCTATTGAAGTGGTTTTGAAGGCCATCGAAAAAGCCGGTTACAAACCCGGCAAGGATGTCTATATCGCTTTGGACCCCGCTTCTTCAGAATATTATATTCCCGAAGAGAAAGTTTACCACTTGCATAAATCATCAGGCGCTAAATTAACTGCCGACCAGATGGTTGACTACTGGGCAAAATGGACTCAGGATTATCCTATCGCTTCTATCGAAGACGGTATGGCCGAAGATGATTGGGACGGCTGGAAAATGCTGACCGACCGCATCGGTGACCACGTACAACTGGTAGGCGACGACTTGTTCGTTACCAACGTAAAACGTCTGGAAGAAGGCTTCAAACACCAAGTGGCCAACTCTATCCTGATTAAGGTTAACCAAATCGGTACCCTGACCGAAACCATCAACGCTGTGAACATGGCTCACAAAGCCGGTTACACCGCCGTGATGTCACACCGCTCGGGCGAAACCGAAGACACCACCATCGCCGACCTGGCAGTGGCTTTGAATACCGGTATGATTAAGACTGGCTCTGCTAGCCGTACCGACCGTATCGCCAAGTATAACCAATTGCTCAGAATTGAAGAGATTTTGGGTTCTCAGGCTTATTATCCTGGCGTTAACTTCAAATATGCCAGATAATTAGTTGAGCATACAGCTTTCTTTTATAAGCCCTGCACTTGTGTGGGGCTTTTTTTATATCTTTGCGAATCATTATAAATTATAAAATCTTTTATGCGCAGACCTCTTCGATCTTGGCTTACGATTGTGTTGTTGTTGCTCGTAGGCGCAGCTTCGGCGCAGCATTATACCGTAACGGGTAAGTTGGTGGATTCGCTCAGTCGCGAGAAACTTTTTTATGTGACCGTTGGCCTGGTTACACAAGACTCGACGGCTATGACGGTGGCGAACGCCTATACAGATGCGGCAGGCAATTTTTCCATGCCAGGGATTCCTTCGGGCTCTTATCTGTTGAAAGCCAATATTGTGGGCTACGATATGCTGGTCCGCCCAGTGACTGTTGGCGGTGAGCAACATCGGGTGAATATGGGCGAGATAGGCATGAAGAAAGTGAGTACCACGCTACGAGAGGTGAGCATTGCGGCGCAGAAACCTGTCTATATGATGGACGGTGAGAAGACGCTCTACAATGTGTCGGAAGACCCTTCCATCCATTCGGGTACGGCTACTGATGCTCTGCAAAACGCACCTGGCGTGGAGGTGGATGTTGAGGGCAATGTGTCGCTGCGTGGCGTTTCGTCGGTGGAGATTTGGATTAACAACAAGCCATCGAACATGAACGAGGATGCGTTGAAGAATTTCTTGCAACAGATGCCTGCCGACAATATCGAGAAGATTGAAGTCATAACCAACCCTTCGGCACGCTACAGTGCCCAAAGCGACGGCGGCGTCATCAATATTGTGACCGTTTCCGATATCAAGAAGAACAGCTTCCTCAGTTTTGGCGTGCGCGGCTCCAGTTCGCCTGATATTTCGCCATGGATTTCGTATGTATACGCCAATAAGAAGTTTTCTATCAGCACATTCCTTAATTATTCCTATTCTATTACCAAGAGCAGAAGCGAATCGCAGGAGCTTGCTTTCAATAACGAAGGTGACACCTCTGCATTCTATCATAGCAAACAAAACAACCGTCAACCCACACATCGCACAGGCTTGCATATCAATGGCTCCTACACGATTGATACGGCCAATTCCATTCATTTTTGGGTGGGAACTTTCCCTTCGTGGAACTGGTCGTTGACCGACGAGGAGATGGTTCGCTATGAGTATCTGTATGCGCCGGGTGATTATTCCTATAATAGAGATGTCAATAGTAAGCAGAGTAATATAGGTGGCAATGCTGGTTTATGGTATGAGCACAAGTTCAATAACAAGGGCCATAGGATTAGTGCAAATATGACTTTCTTCTTGTGGCGTAATAAAGCAGAGGGAACTGTGGACCGCGACTATCTTGTTAGGGATGATTTGGATAAATTCAAAAAAGTGTACATAAATTACCTTTTGATGAACACAAGTTTATCGTTGGATTATACGGTGCCGTATCATAAAAATGGAGAAATAGAAGTCGGTATGTCAGGCGATTTTAGTCGCAACCGAACCCTAAATCGTCCTGATACGCTGGTTCGTGAGGATGACCTTTTTCAGATAGACAGTATGCGATACTATGATTATCGCGACATGCAGGGCGGGGTGGCAGCATACGTGACCTTGCAGCATCGGTTTGGTAATTTTACCTTGAAGGGCGGATTACGGACAGAGTACAAAATATATGATTTGTATTATTACAACTCTCCGCAAAATAGTCTGACAAAGCCTTATTGGGGTTTGTTTCCGTCGCTGCATTTGAGCTATCGCACCAAAAATATGCACAACTTCAAACTCAGCTACACGCGGCGAGTCAGCAACCCGTCGGCTCAGAATCTGACCACTTTCATCACTTACGATGAGCAGAGTTTCAGCACGGGTAATCCCGATTTGCGGTCGGCTTATACCAATGCGGTGGAGGCGGGCTGGACCAAGTTCATTCGCAAGTTCGGCAATGTGGGTATCACCGCCTATTTCAGAAATACGAAAGACGAGGTTTCCCGTATGTCGGATGTGGTGTACAGTCCGTTTTTCGGCACCATCGTCAGTTTCACCAAGCCGGTCAATGCGGGCAAGTCGCTCAATACGGGCGCCGAGTTCAACATGATGTATCAGCTGAAGGCGTTCATGAACATCCGCTTTTATGCCAACGTCTTTTATATGCGCTCACGGTTCCAGTTTAGAGAGGAATCTGAGTCTTATTTGGTTCAGAATGTGAACTATAGTTTCCGCTTGAATTTCTGGGCGAAGGCTTGGAAGTTTTTGGAAATCAATGCGTCGGCTAACTATCGCTCGAAGACCAAAACATTGTTTACGGTCAACAAGCCGCGTTATTCCATTGACTTGGGTTTGAAGGCCAATTTCTGGAAGAATCGCATCTCGCTCTATGTGGATGTGCACGACATTTTCAACTGGAACAAGATGTCGTACGAGACCAATAATCCCTATTATGTTGTGACGAGCACCAGCCGCAGCAGTTGGAGCAGTCGCAGTGTGCGCGCCGGCATCACCTTCCGCTTCGGCAAGATGGAACTGGAGTCGCGAGCCAATCAAGGCAACGCTATGCAGCAAGAGGGCGAGATGTAATCGCTAAAACAATTTTCGTGCTCCGTCGCCAATATCGGCGATATAGAACGACGCTTCGAGCCCTGTTGTCTCTTTGTAGAGCGGGGCCATGTAGGCGATGAAATCCTCCACTTTGTCCTCTTCGATGAGGGTGACTGTGCAGCCGCCGAAGCCGCCGCCCGTCATTCTGCTGCCAATCACGCCGTCGTATTGTTGGGCGTTCTCGGCCAAAGTGTCCAGTTCAAAGCAACTTACTTCGTACAACTCTTTCAACGAGCGGTGCGAGGCGTTCATCAGTTGGCCGAAAAGCGCGAGGTTGCCTTCCTTGAGTGCTTGGATGGCCTTGTGCACGCGGGCGTTTTCATACACGGCGTGTTCGGCACGATTGCGAACGATTTGGTCTTGTATCAAATGTTTGGATGTTTCAAATTGCTCTTCTGTCAGTTCACAGAGATAAGTGATGGGGTATTTCTGCGATAAGATGTGGGCAGCCTCTTCACATTCGCGGCGGCGGTCATTGTATTTGGATGCTACCAGTGAATGGGGTTTGTTTGTGTTGATAATCAGCAATTTATAGCCGTCGATCTTGAGGGGTACATGCTCGTAGTGCAAAGTGGCACAGTCGAGGGCGATGGCGTGGTTCTTTTTACCAAAGCCAGAGGCAAACTGGTCCATAATGCCGCACTTCACACCGACAAAATCGCACTCGGCAAGTTGCGACAGTTTGACGAGTTCGGTCATACCCAGTTGGGCGTGGCATACATCGTCCAACATGATGGCAGTCACCACTTCGATGGATGCCGACGAGGAGAGGGCAGCGCCGAGGGGAACATTACCTGCATATAACATATTGTAACCCCATACGTCGTGGCCGCGGTCGGTAAACTCTTTCATCACACCTGCAGGATACTTGATCCATTCCTTGGGTGATGAGGTGAATGCGGAGCCGTCGATGGTGGCCGAAAAATCCATATTTAGGCTGTGTAGGCAGTTTTGATGGTCATCGCGGCGGCTGATGAGCAGCCAGGTGCCGAAACTGAGCGCACAAGGAAATACCAAGCCGCCGTTATAGTCGGTGTGTTCGCCAATCAGGTTGACGCGTCCTGGAGCGAAGTAGGCGTGCTCGGCTTCGCAGCCATAGAGGTTGCGGAAAGCTTTTTTCAGGTCTTCTAATTTCATAATTTTGTGGTATGAGAAGACAAAGATACAAATAAAAAAGGGGCATTGTTGAAATGCCCCTTTTTTATTAAGCGGAATAAGAAATTATTCAGCTACACATTCAGCAACTGCTGCAGAATCGCAAGCGGTAGAGTCAACTACAACTTCTTCAACAACGGTTGAGTCAACAGCGGTAGAATCAACGTTTTCAGTGGTTTCAGCTTTGGGACCGCAAGCGGCGAAAACGAAAGCTACAACAGCTAAGATAGCAAATAATTTTTTCATTTTTTTCAGTGTTAATGTAATAATTTTGTTGGTTAAATTTTAACGCGGCAAAAATACATAATATTTCAACTGTTGTGTAGGCTGAAAAGTTAAAAAATGTTAACAGTCAATTAGGGTGCACCAATGGTGTTTATCTTCGATTTCTCCGTACTGGATTCCCATCAAAGTTTCACGCATTTTAATGCTCCAAGGTCCTGGTTTACCGTCTTTTGCGATAACGTACTCGGTGCCGGTCTCTCTGTCCTGAATCATGTGGATGGGAGAGATAACAGCGGCGGTACCGCAGGCGCCAGCCTCTTCAAAGGTGCCAATTTCCTCTAATTTGATGTGTCTTCTTTCGACAATTAATCCTAAATCTTCCGCAATTTGGCGCAAACTCATATTGGTAATGGAGGGCAAAATGGAACCCGAGTCGGGGGTAACATATTTACCGTCTTTAATACCGAAGAAGTTGGCGGGACCGGCTTCGTCGATGTACATTTTGGTCTTGGCGTCGGCGAAGATGGAGGCGCTGAAGCCTTCTTTGTGAGCTCTTTCACCTGCGCGCAATGAAGCGGCGTAGTTGCCACCCACTTTCACATGGCCGGTGCCCAGAGGTGCTGCACGGTCGTAATCTTTGGCAATCTGCATGTTGGTAGGTTTGAAGCCTTCTTTGAAGTAAGGACCAACGGGCATAACGAAGATAACGAAGAGATATTCGTCAGCAGGCTTTACACCGATGGTAGGACCGGTACCGATCAGCAGCGGGCGGATATAAAGTGAGCCTTCAGTTCCGTAAGGAGGAATGTATTCGGCATTCAGTTTGATGACTTTTTCCAAGGCTTTGAAGAAAAGTTCTTGCGGAATGGGGGCCAGCATGATACAGTCGGCCGAGTTGTTGAGTCGTTTCCAGTTCTCTTCCCAGCGGAATAACCGCACTTTACCGTCTTTTCCTCTGAAAGCTTTCATGCCTTCGAAAGCTTCCTGACCATAATGAAGGCAAGAGGCTGCCATGTGCATCGGAATATATTCGTCAGAACATACTTCCAATTCACCCCATTCGCCGTTTCTGAAATAGCAGCGAACATTGTAATCGGTTTTCATGTAGCCGAAAGAGAGGCTTTTCCAATCAATGTTTTTCATAGTTAGATGATTTATTTGGTTATTAATTATTATTGTATTGTTTTCAGATGATGCAAAAACATCCAGCGCAAATATAACTTAAATTTCAATAGAAAAGTCATTCTGTTACCGTGAATTTGATGGCTTCTTTCATAGAGTCGAAATAATGGAATCGCATGCCTTCGATAAAGTTCTCTTTGATGTCTTCGATATCTTTCTTATTCTCAGATGATAACACAATGTCGTAGATGCCCGCCCGCTTTGCCGCCAGCACTTTTTCCTTGATGCCGCCCACAGGAAGCAACTTGCCGCGTAGCGTGATTTCTCCCGTCATGGCAATTTTATCCCTGACTTTGCGGCCCGTGAAGGCAGAGATGAGAGTGGTGAGAATCGTGATGCCCGCCGATGGCCCATCCTTAGGTGTGGCGCCTTCGGGTACATGCAGATGGATGTTTTTCTCTTGAAATACAGAAGGTTCCAGATTGTATTCGTTGGCGTGGGCTTTCAGATATTCGAAAGCGATGGTGGCCGATTCTTTCATCACATCGCCCAAATTGCCTGTCATGGTGAGGCCGCCCTTGCCAGGGCTGGTAACGGCTTCCACAAACAGAATCTCGCCTCCCACAGCGGTCCACGCCAGGCCAGTGGCCACGCCTACCATATTGTGGTCTAAAGAACGCTCCTTCTGGAAAATGGGTGCGCCTAAAATTTTGACGAGGTTTTGCGCGGTGATGGATTTATCAATGTGGCCTTCTTGTACAAATTCGGCGGCGCGACTTCTAATTACCTTTGCGATAGTCTTTTCCAAAAGTCGTACGCCCGATTCGCGTGTGTAGTCGGCAATGATTTTTTCAATGATTTTGTCTGAAAAGGTGAGTTGTTTTTTCTGTAAACCGTGTTCCTTCAACTGTTTTGGGATGAGGTGGCGCTTGGCGATCTGAATCTTCTCTTCCAAGAAATAGCCCGACACATCAATCACTTCCATACGGTCGAGCAAAGCGGGATGGATGGTGCTGAGATTGTTGGCTGTGGCGATGAAAAGCACTTTGGACAAGTCGTAGCCTGTCTCCAAATAATTGTCGTAGAATGTGTTGTTTTGCTCGGGGTCCAACACTTCGAGCAGGGCTGCCGACGGGTCGCCTTGGACGGTCATACCCGACACTTTGTCAATCTCATCCAGTACGAAGACAGGATTCGACACTTTGGCCTTGCGGATGCTTTGGATGATGCGGCCGGGCATGGCTCCGATGTAAGTTCTGCGGTGGCCACGAATCTCCGACTCGTCGCGCAGGCCGCCTAACGAAACACGGATGTACTCTCTTTCCAAAGCCTTGGCAATGGAGCGTCCCAGCGATGTTTTGCCCACGCCGGGAGGGCCAACCAGACACAAGATGGGTGACTTCATGTCGCCCTTGAGTTTGAGTACCGCCAAGTATTCAATGATGCGGCGTTTCACTTCTTCCAATCCGAAATGGTCTTTGTCGAGTATCTTTCTGGCTCGAGCCAGGTCGAAGTTGTCTTTGCTGTATTCATTCCAGGGCAGGTCAACTAACAGCTCCAAGTAGCTGAGCTGCAGTGAGTAGTTGGGCGACATGGAGCTGGTGCGTTCCAGTTCGGCCCACTCGCGGTCGAACAACTCTTTGGTCTCCTTGTTCCACTTTTTCTTTGCCGCCTTGGCTTGGATATCCTCCAAGGCCTTGTCCTGCGGTGAGCCTCCCAACTCCTTCTGGATGGTCTTCATCTGCTGCGTCAGGAAATACTCTTTCTGCTGCTTGTCAATCTCCTGCTTTGATTGGAATTGAATCTGATTTTTCAATTCGAGCAATTGTAACTCCTTGTTTAACAGTTTTAAAACTGTTTTAGCACGATCTACCACATCGCGAGTTTCCAGAATGTTCTGTTTTTCTTGATTGGTGACCGATAGGTTAGAGGAGATGAAATTGAGCAGGAAAAAAGGACTTTCGATGTTTTTCAGGGCGAAAGAAGCCTCCTTGGGTATGTTGGCCGAGAGTTTGATCATATTGATGGCCGTGTCACGCAGAGAATCGATCAGCGCCTTGAAATTCTCGTTGCTGTCAAGGGTAGGGTCGTAATCGTTGGTGAGATAGTCGGCCACTTTGGCCATGTAAAACGGTTCGGTTTGAGTGAGCTCTAAAACGGAGAATCTTTTGATGCCTTGTACAATGATAGTGACGCTGCCATCGGGCATGGATATGTATTTCAGTATCCGTGCCATGGTGCCCACTTTGTAGATGTCGTCAATGGTGGGCTCTTCCACCTCGTTCTCTTTTTGTGTGACCACACCGATAGGCTCGTTGTTGCGCGAGTATTTCTGCGCCAGTTTGATGGATTTGTTGCGCCCTACCGTGATGGGAATGATGATGCCCGGGAACAATACCGTATTGCGCAAAGGTAGGATAGGCAGCACTTCGGGCAATTCCTCCTTCTTCAAAATCTCTTCGTCTTCCATCGAAAACAAAGGAATGAAGTTGGATTCGCTATTGAGAAATTCGTTGATTAGTTTTTCGTGATCCATGATAAACGTCTGTATATAATGGTGTTATGAAACGAATGAACTGAGTACTTGGCGAGCTTCCGCCACTTTTGCTTTCAATAGTTGTTCATTCTTGGCTTCCAGTAATAGTCGTAAATAAGGTTCTGTATTAGAAGGTCTTACATTAAACCACCAGTCTGCAAACTCGATGCGGTAGCCATCAAAATCCATAAAACGGGTGTATTTTTCTTGGCTTGTAAAATGGTTTTTCAAGGCCTCCATAGCCTCTGCTTTTTTCTCTATTTTGAAGTTGATTTCGCCAGAGTTGGCGTAAGTGGCTATTTGGGCAATAAGTTCCGACACGCGGATGCCTTTCTTCTTCATGTCGCTGAAAATGTGCAGGAGGATGAGCGAAGCCACCATAGCCGAGTCGGAGTAGAAGAAGTCGCGGAAGTAGTAGTGTCCCGCCAACTCACCGCCATAGATGCCGTCAATCTCGCGCAGCTTGAGGGCGGCGTAAGCGCGGCCCACTCGCCAGATGTACATTTCCTGGCCCATTTTTTCAATGTATTCGGATACCGACTTGGAGGTGCGGATGTCTTGGATGACGAGGCCGCTCATCTTCTTCTCTTGGATGAAGTAGTGCGCCATGACGGCTATCATCAGGTCGGGTGAAATAAATTCGCCATTTTCATCCACAAACATCACACGGTCGGCGTCACCGTCATAGATGACTCCAATGTCGGCCTTCGTTTTCTTGACCAACGCTTTCAGGTCGGCCACATTCTCCTGTTCCAGCGGGTTGGCCTCATGATTCGGGAAAGTGCCGTCCAGGTTGTCGTAGATGTAGGTCGGGGCATCGCCGAAAATCTCTTTGACCAGAATGCTGGCCATACCGTTCGAGCAGTCCATGGCAATCTTGAGATTGGAGATGTCGTATTTGTATTGTTGCAAAAACTGCAGGTACTCATCTTTGACAGGATAGTTGACGATTTTGCCTTTTTGGGCGGCAGGCACAACCTGCACTTCCTTGATCATTCTCTCCAGTTCACCCAATCCTGTGTCATAGCCTACGGGCAGCGCATTGGTGCGCGAGACCTTGAGGCCGTTGTATTCCTTTGGGTTGTGGGAGGCGGTAATCATCACCGACGCATCGAAATGGTGTTTGGCGGTGAAATAATAGACCATGGGCGTGGTGGTGAGTCCCATGTCGTAAACATCGGCGCCGGCGTCGCAAATGCCCGACGAGAGGGCCTTGAACACCTCCGGCGTAGAGGTTCTCATGTCACGGCCTATCAGCACTTTGTCCGTATTGAGCAGTGTCGGCAGGAAAAAGCCGAACTTATAAATGTCGTCCAAGGTGAAATCTTTACCGTAAACACCTCTGAAATCGTATGCTTTGAATGCTCCCATAATGTTATGCTTTTATAATCAGGTGCTTATGCACTTTGATTGGGGTTGTTATTCTGTAATTGTTTGTTCTTGACAAGGTTTTCCCATCTTACGAAAGAGGACTTCTGGACATCGAAGAAGAGATTGTAAAATGTTCGAGCCCAGTAACTTTTGGTGTTAAAGCCACTGGGATCTTTGAGAAATTTCTCGCACAATACCACCTTCTTTGCTTCGGTGTCGCTGATGATTATCCACAAGGCTGCGGTCTTGCTGTTTTTGTCGAACGACTCCACCAGCACGGAGATGGCAAAGCGGGTTTGTCTCGGCAAGTTTAGTTTGGCAAAGTATTGGATAATATCCTCTTCGGAATACATGTTTTCTACGCCAATATAGTCCACTATGGCCGAGTTCGTCTTGACGGTTTTGTTCCGCTTTGAGATATAAGAGAGGTCGTAATGGAGAATGGGTTTGCGGAAGGCGAGTCGGATATCGTATTTTTTCTGGTCGGAGATGATAAGCAGATTCCATTCGTTAAAGAAGTATTGGATGATTTCGGTGGGGAAGTCGAAACCATTGCGGGTGAACTTGGCCTTCGAGAAATCGATGCCAGCCCACGTCACTTCTTTGGCGGATAGGAATTCAATAAAAGAATCTTCGTTCAGAAACATTCCAACTACAATTATTCCTTGCAAAGATAAGCAAAAAAAATGAGAGATTTAAGAATTGTATATGCAACTTTGCAAGAATCGGGGACAAAAAAAGCGGGACCAAAAGTCCCGCTTCTATGTGTTATTTCACAAAGGATTAGTGAACGATAAATTTGCAAACGGTTTTGCCTTTCGAGGTTTCGAGGTTCATGATGTAGAAACCTTTCGACAGGTTGCTGATGTTAAATTGACGTTGGAAGTCGCCACCAGCGTGGTTGATCTGTTCGGTGTAAACCTGTTTGCCAGTTACGTCAACAACGTTTACGGCTACGTTTTCAGCTTTTTCGGTGTTGAATTTCAGTGTGATGAAATCGGTAGCGGGGTTAGGATAAACGGTAACATCGTTCAAACCGCTGTTAGGATCTTCAATGCGGGAAGTGCCAGCAGCATATTCCATTACGAAACCTTCGCCTTCATCCCAGTTGTCAATGGTAACTTTGACTCTGAGCAAGCTGGCCGATTGGAATTGTAAGTATCCTTTGGGATAGTTGTGCATGTCGTAGCGTGCCAACAAAACATCCTGATTGTTGAGGATTTCTACGAAGTCACCTTCGCCCATTTCAAATTTCTTGAAGTTGATATTGTAAGCGGAAGCGCCGTTTACACGGATGTTCCAAGTACAGTTGGCTTGTGCGCGGTAGTTCTTGCCATCCTGGCCGCCGACAGAGATAGAGCCCTTAGGAGTGGTAATGAACACGGGGCTGGACGAGCAGGAAGGTGATGACTTGAAAGTAGTGGTATAATACAATACGAAGCCTTTGTCGGTGTTGGAACCATCGGAGGTGAACTTAACCAGAACGCTATCAGCGGTAACGGTGAAAGGCTCAGGAAGTTCTTCGAAGGTGTAGTGGCCAGAGAAGGTGTAGGCAACGCCGCTGGCTTCTGTGGGGCCATTGTAGATGGTGATGATATCTTGTAATTTCTCCGTGTTCAAACGGCCAAAGTTGAACATGTATGATTTGGCGTCGGGAGAGGCAAGCATCCAAGTTCTGTTGGTGTTGTTGGGGTAGTCAACATGACCTGCACCGTCGCTGATAGAACCGAAGCTGGCAGTATTTCTGATGAAACCTTCAGCCGGTTTTTGAATGGCAGAATCGGGAGGAGTCATGTTCAACATAACACCTACGTGATAGATGAAGTTACCATCTTCAACTTCGTCACCGTGAATTGGAGGATTAAGCATGTCAATCAGGAAGTCGCCATTACTTTGTCCACCCCATCCCCAGTTAACGCGGAAATAGGTAACCACATTGTCACCTTCCATCACTTCCTTGTAACCGTCAATGATGAATGCGTGACCGCTACCGTTCTCTTCCTTATTCTGAGCGGAATAGTAGATAGGAACGCACTTGTCGAGTTGGGGTTTCAAAATGGAGTCGCCCCACATTTTGGCACCGCCTGAGAACACATCCTGAGTCTGCATGTAGGCAGATTGGTTGTATTGCCAGTAGTATTTAAGGGATTCCATTGCTTCGGCTGAGGCAGCACCCGAACCGGTAGGACCGTAGCCCATTCTTACAGAAACACCTGCGTGATAGAGCAACTTGGCCAACTCACCGTCGTCGGTATAGGCAGCATCAGTAATAGCATCGTGGTTGTAAGTATAGTCGCGGAATTTAACTTCCTGACGATCATATTTTTCGGGGATGTAAGAAACACCACTGAAACCTTTGGTGGGGTAACGGAAGTAGTTGAGAATGGTACCCATAGCTACAGATACACAACCATTGGGAACTTTCTTGTTTCTGTCGCCTTGGGTGGTGGCGTCAAACGGACAGTAGGTGTTGTAAGGATACTGTTGGTTGAAAGTCGTGGTGGTTAAACGGTCAACAAACTTTAAGTCGGCTTTGGTCTGTACGAAGTTGTCAGCTGTGTATTGAGCCCATGCTTTGGCTGCGTTGGCATCCGTTACATGATAAGCCTGCACTTGGCTGATGTAATTCTTGTAAGAGTCTAGCATAAAGTCAACCGATTCGTTCGATTCCAAGTTCGACTCAATAGAATAAGCCAAAACGGGGATGACATTATCGGTGGCCGAAACCAGAATAAAGCCTTTGTCCTTTATCTGAAAATGATAGTAAACAGGTTCTCCGTTTTCATTCAACTCGGTATGCTTCAAAGTCAAGTCGGTCGTCTTGATGTCCGCCATGGTTTTGTAGCGTGCCGAAAGGAAATTCTTTGATGCCTTTCTTGCACTTTCTACAGGAACTACGTCTGTAGCAAACACTTGAGCAAAGACAAACAAAGAGAGAACTAATGCAATGGTCTTTTTCATAGTTGTTGTTGTTTAATGATTAATTGTCGGTTTCAAGTTACTTATGCGGCAAAATTTTTTCTTCAATCTCTATTCTTTATCCTGCAAAAATCGTGCCAACATCTTTATTGATAAAGTTTTATTCTTTTTTTTCGATATTTCTAGATATAGGTCACAAAAATACAAAAAAATCCATACGGGCTGTCATGGAGGCGGCTTTTTTTTCTTTTTTTTACAGCGCTTAATGTAAATAATTGTGATTTAATGAAATATGTTTTTCTCAATAAATAATCCGCAGGTGTTGATACGGCAGAGCCAAACGGCTGTCATGCCATATTCTGCCAACTTCTGACAGGAAATCTCTTTTCAGGTGATAAAATTTGCTATTTTTGTGACCGAAAAAATCCAAATTATGAAGCCGGTTCAAGTTGTCAGACTGATTTTGCGACTGCTGATAGGTGGCATGTTTATTGCTGCGGCTGTCATGAAATTGATCTCGCTGGATGAGTTTGAAGTTTACATCTATAGTTTTAATCTCTTTGGTTATCTGTTTTCCACGCTAGTGGCAAGGGCAGTGATTGCCGCGGAATTAATTCTCGGGGCTGGCCTCATTGCCAAGATCTGCTACAAGCAGGTTTGGTGGCTCATTCAACTGATGCTGGTGGGTTTCTCGCTGCTGCTGGTCTATGTGATGCTCTTCCGCCACGATACCAACTGCCACTGCTTCGGCGATTTGGTGGAACTTGACCCCGCAGCTTCGCTCATCAAAAATATCGTGACTTTTGGACTGATGTTCTTCATTCGCAAGGAGGAAGATTATCAATTCAAAGGGAAAAAATGGTGCGCCGCCGCTATCGTGGTTGTCGGCCTGGTGGTGCCGTTTGTCCTGTTTACGCCAGATTCGGTCTATAATAAGTTTGTGAATCCCAACGACAAACTCAATGTGGAGGCCTATAATCAGGCGCTGACCGACAGCACGTTCTGTGATTTGCAACTGACAGAGGGTCGCTATTTGGTGGGCTTCTTCGCTTCGGGCTGCCAGTATTGCCGCCAAAGTCTTCACAAAGTGAATACGATTATGCAAAATCACGCCATCTCTCACGACAATCTTAAATACTACATTTGGGGTAGCGAAGAGGGGATTGTGAAGTTCAAGGAGGAGACCGCCACACAAGATGTGATGCATTGCCTCATCTCGCCTATCACCGCCATCAACATCACCTTCGGCAGCTTTCCTGTCTATGCGCTGGTGGAGAATGGCAGCGTGGTGAAGAGTTTCGATTATCGCGGCATTGACGAAAGGGATATTGTCGCTTTTTTGAAAGAAAATAAAACAATTAAATAACTGAATATGAAAATATTAGGTATTGGCAACGCCTTGGTTGATGTGATTGCCCGTCTGGAAGACGAATCTTTTTTGAAAGGTTTCTCGCTGCAAAAGGGTGGTATGGAGATGATTGACGCTCCTACCAAACGCCAACTGCATGAGGCGATGAAGGATATGAAGCAAACTTTGGCTTCGGGAGGTTCCACCTCGAACACGATACACGGGTTGGCCCGATTGGGAGCCGAAGCAGGCTTCATTGGCAAGGTGTCGCACGACGCTATGGGCGACTTCTTCCGTCAGGATATGCTCAACAGCCACATCACGCCGCATTTGCTCTATTCGGACATTGATACGGGCATTGCCACTACGCTGATGACACCTGACGCCGAAAGGACTTTCGCCACTTATCTGGGAGCCGCCGCCACGATGGTGCCCGAGGAAATCAGCCGCGAAGTGCTCAGCCAATACGATTATATCCATGTGGAAGGCTACCTGATTTTCAATCGTGAACTGATTTTGGCAGTCTGCCGCATGGCTAAAGAGTGCGGCTTGCGTGTGTCGATGGACATGGCCAGCTATAATATTGTGGCGCAGAACCGCGACTTTATCCGCGATTTGTTGCACAACTATGTGGATGTAATCTTTGCCAATGAGGACGAAGCCCGCGCATACACAGGCAAGGAAGAGCAAGAAGCACTGGATATGCTTGCCGAAGAGTGCGAGGTGGCCGTGGTGAAATTGGGTAAAAGAGGTTCGTTGGTGAAAATCGATGGAGAGACCACCTTTATTCCGCCTATGGATGCGCCCTGCATCGATACCAATGGCGCTGGCGACATCTATGCGGCCGGGTTCCTGTATGGTTTGCTGAATAATTACGATGCGGCCAAGTCGGGTCACATTGCTACACTGTTAGCTACGGAGATGATACAAACAGTGGGTGCCAAACTGTCTGACAGCCAGTGGGATAAAATTCGTAAAGAGATTCTGTAGTGCTATCTTTGGTTAGCGCTCATCAGGTAGGCCTTGATGAAGTCGTCCAACTCGCCGTCCATGACGGCATTGACGTTGGAGGTCTCATATTGCGTGCGCAGGTCCTTCACCATTTTGTAGGGATGCATTACGTAACTCCTTATCTGTGAGCCCCATTCGATTTTCTTTTTAGAACTTTCGATTTCGGAGATCTTCTCGCGCTTCTTTTCCATCTCTATCTGGTAAAGTTGCGATTTCAGCATCTGCATGGCCTTCTCGCGGTTTTGCAGCTGTGATCGTGTAATCTGACATTCGATGACAATGCCGGTGGGGTGGTGGTGCAGACGCACAGCCGTCTCCACCTTGTTGACGTTCTGGCCACCAGGCCCGCTCGAACGGTAAGTGTCCCAGCTGATGTCGGCGGGGTTGATTTCAATCTCCACGTCGTCGTCGATGACAGGGTAGGCATAGACCGAGGCGAACGAGGTGTGACGGCGGTTGGCCGAGTCGAAGGGAGACAGGCGCACCAGTCGGTGAACGCCGTTTTCGCTCTTCAGATAGCCGTAGCCGTAAGGGCCGTCCAGCTCGATTGTGGCCGACTTGATGCCTGCCACATCACCTTCCTGTCTGTCGATCAGGGTGATGTTGTATTTGTTGCGCTCGCCCCAACGCGTGTACATACGGAGCAGCATCTCTGCCCAGTCGCAACTTTCGGTACCGCCGGCGCCCGAGTTGATGGTTAGGATCACACTGAAGCGGTCCTCTTCGTCGCGCATCATATTACGGAACTCGAGCTTTTCTATCAGGCTGACAGCGTGTTGGTATGCCTTGTCGGTCTCCTCTTCCGTGGCCTCTTTGGCCTGGAAGAATTCGAAGATGACCGACAACTCGTCGAAACTGTCAGCGGCTTTGTCATATTCCTGTACCCACGACTTGATGAAACTGATCTCCTTGAGCAGCTTTTCGGCTGCCTTGGGGTCGTTCCAGAAATCGGCCTCATGAGTGATTTCCTCTTTGGCCTTGATTTCTTCTATCTTCTTGTCGATGTCAAAGAAACCTCCTTAGCTCACCGAGTCTCTTTGAAAGGTCCTTAACTTGTTCGATATATATCATAGGTTGATGTTTTTATGATTTTGATAGGGCGTCAATTTCCGGTTTGAAATCGAGGTAGGCGTAGCCTTTCGACAGCAGGTGGCGGTATAGGGCAGGACTTTCGGCCGGTTGGTCAGGATGCAGACGCAACCACTTGTTGATGGTTTCGCGCAGGTTCTGGCGGTACTGTTCGGGATTCATTTCCGATATGTATTTTTCTATGATAGAAGTAGATATCCCTTTGGCAAGCAGGTGGCTTTTAATTTTTTCGCGCCCCCACTTTTTGGCGTTGGTTTTACCGCGTACAAAACTCTCTGCAAACCGTTCCTCATCTATAAAGCCATCCTCTTTCAGGTCGGCAATCACCCTATCAGCTTCAGCTCCAGTTATTTCGTATTGGCGGAGTTTCAGCCTAACCTCACTTTCGGCACGGTCCTGGTAGGCGCAGTATTTCCTTATCTTTTCAATGACTTCTTTCACAATCCGTGTTCACTATGGGGCGTTACCAGCACGATTTCTTCCATATCCTGATTAAAAAACTTATAGTCAAGCAGTTGTAATTCCTGATGAGGTTCCAAGCGTACCCATTTGTGATAGGTGAAGAACCATTTTAACCTTTTGGATATGAGTCCTTTGGTGAAATAGGCATACAAGTAGGGATGCAAGTAGATAGTCAGCCGTTTGGCGTTGTTTTTCTGGAAAAGGAATTCTATACGGTTGACAATCTCCTCTTCGAAGAGGATGCTGGGCTTGATTTTGCCTGTACCTTGGCAGGTGGGACACTGCTCGGCCGTGTCGAAGACATTGGCCTGTTGCACGCGTTGCCGTGTGATTTGCATCAAGCCGAACTTGCTGAGGGGCAGTATGGTGTGGCGGGTCTTGTCGGCAGCCATCAGTTCCTTCATCTTGTTGTAAAGAAGGGTTCGGTTGGCCGCCAAGTCCATGTCTATAAAGTCGATGATGATGATGCCCCCAAGGTTACGCAGTCTGATTTGTCGTGCAATTTCGATGGCGGCTTCTATATTGACCTCAATGGCGTTCTGTTCTTCGCTCTGGTCTGCATTGAGCTTGTTTCCGCTGTTGACGTCAATAACATGCATGGCCTCAGTTTGTTCGATGATGAGGTAGATGCCGCTTTTGATGGAGACAATCTTGCCAAAAGAGCCTTTAATCTGCTTGGCAATGTTGAAGTGCTCGAAGATGGGAGTACTGTCTTTATAGAGTTTTACGATATTCTTGTTGCCCGAGAATACTTGTCCGAAGTATTCCTTAATGTCTTGATACAGAGATGGTGAATCGGTGTAGATAGTGTTGAAAGACTCATCTACCATGTCACGGATGAGCAGGAAGGTCTTGTCCATTTCGGAGGCCATCTTGGAGGGCACTGCGGCGTTGCGCAGTTTCGTAACCACGCTCTTCCACTTGCTGAGCAGTTGCTTCAGGTCGGCCGTCAGGTCTTCCAGAGTGGCGCCAGCTGCGTTGGTGCGTATGATGATGCCGAAATGCTTGGGCTTGATGCCTTGTACGATTTTACGTAGTCGCTTTCGCTCTTCACCGCCTTTAATCTTTTGTGATATAGATACTTTGTCGAAGAAAGGCACTAACACGAGATAGCGTCCCGCAAACGAGATTTCGGTGGTCACACGAGCGCCCTTGGTATTGATGGGCTCTTTGGTGACTTGTACTAGCAGAGGTTGACCTGAAGAGAGGACAGAACTGATCTTTCCCGCTTTCTCAAGCGACGGCTGGAAAGTCATTTGTCCGATGTCGCCTTTGCCACCTTCGCGGACTTTGGAAACAAACTCGTTGAGTGTGGGCGTCTGCGTTGCCAGGTCAAGGAAATGAATGAAGGCTTCCTTTTCGCAGCCTATATCTACAAAGGCCGCATTCAGCCCAGGCATGATCTTTTTTATCTTTCCTAAGAAAATATCACCAACGGCCAACTGGTCGGTCGATTTCTCGTGATGGATTTCAACCAGCTTCTGATCTTCGAGGAGTGCTATGTGAGTTTCGTTTTGCTGAGAACTGATGATAAGATCTTTGCTTGTTTCATGCATAGAAATGTGATATTAAAATACACAAAAACTAAATAATAGTTGGCCTATTATTTAGTTTTTGTTCCGGTTTTTATTTGCATAAGAAGAAAAAACTATTTCTTCTTATGTCTGTTTTTACGCAGACGTTTTTTCCTCTTATGCGTTGACATTTTATGTCTTTTTCTCTTTTTACCGCTAGGCATAACGCTAAAAGTTTAAAGGGTTATTTTATTTTTTTAATGGAGTTAACAAAAGTCTTGCAGGGTTTGAATGCGGGGATCTTGTGAGCGGGGATAATGATAGTAGTTTTCTTCGAGATGTTGCGAGCGGTTTTTTCAGCTCTTTCTTTTACGATGAAGCTGCCGAAGCCTCTTAAATAAACGTTGTCATTCTTTGCGAGAGAGCCTTTAACAGAGGTCATGAAGGCTTCAACTACGGTTTGAACTTGATTTTTTTCAAAGCCAGTCTTGTTGGCGATTTCGTTTACGATTTCAGCTTTTGTCATGATTTTTTATTTTTTAATGGTTTAACAATAAAAATTTGTTTCGGTGTTTTAAATTCGTGTGCAAAGATAAGACTTTTATTTAATTAAATATCTACATATTACATTTTTTTCATTTTTTTTTCTTTTTGAGTATCAAATTGTTTTGATTATGAGGTTATCTTTTGTAAGTTTGCCGAGCATTTTGACAAAGATGAAAGTAACGATAATTGGTTCTGGCAATGTGGCTTCTTGGATGGCGTACATCTTGAACAAGAATGCTGTTAGTGTCAATCAGGTTTATGGACGAAATCTGGCGACTGCGGCTCAAGTGGCTGCGCTATGTCATGCCGAGCCTGTAAGTTGCCTGGCCGACCTGAGGCCTGATAGTGATTATTATATCTTTTCTTTGAAAGATGACGCCTACGGCGAGGTGTTGTCGGCGATGCCGTTCTCTATGCCTTGCGCTGTGCATACCGCCGGCTCGCTACCACAGTCGGTTTTGGAAGGTTGCGCCCACCATTATGGTGTGATGTATCCCTTTCAAACGATTTCTAAAACTGCAGACTTTGAACAACTGAAGGTGCCTCTCTGCATAGAGGGCAAGGATGAGGAGTCGCTGCGGTTGATCCGCCATTTGGCGTGCCAGCTCTCTCCACAAGTGAACGAGATGGATGGCGGACAGCGCGCTGTGCTGCATGTCGCCGCCGTCTTTGCTTGCAATTTTTCCAATGCCTTGTATGATATGGCCTACCAACTGCTCACTTCGGCTGGCATCGATTGGCAAGTGATGCTGCCCCTACTGCAGCAAACAATCGACAAAACCGCCTCCATGACGCCAAAGGAGGCTCAAACCGGCCCCGCCGTGCGCAATGACAAATCTATAATGGAAAAACATTTGCAACGCCTGCCGTCCGAAGAGATGCGGCAAGTCTATAAAATGCTGTCAGACTATATTATAAAAAGAAAATAATTCCCAAGCGTTTATTCTGCCTGACTTTGAATCCGACACAACTGACGGAAGTCGCAATAGTTGCAGTTGTCGCCCTTGTCGGTCTGCACGAAAGCCTTGTCGGGGTCAAGTATTTCGGCCAACAGCAATTTGAGTGATTCTTCAAAAGCCTTCAGCGTGCTCTCCGTGATTTCGGTTTCCGGCACATGGGCAAACAATATGGGCGTGCCTTCTTTCTTCATGATTTCCTGAAAACTGATGATGCCACATTGCGTTTGGGTGGTTTTGCGAACGGTCGCATCCGAGTGGTCATGGGCATACATGTAAGCGTACATCAGCAGTTGGAAAAGTTTGTCGTAGTTGCTGTCGGTAAACAGGTTGCCGAGGTCGTCAAGCGATTTTAAGACAAGATGTTTGGCGTCCACCCAGCCGGTTTTATAGTCGAAAATGGTGACACATTGGTCGCGACAATCAATGCGGTCGGAGAAGCCGCAAAGGGAGATGGCACTGCCGTTGACGTCAATGTCGGCATGGAGGCTGACTTCTGTACCAATAATATCGGTGTAGCCTTGTTTGAGCTCCTCTTCTGCCATCTTAAAGTAGGCCGTCAAATTCTTTTTAACCACTTCGTAGGCCAAGTAGAGTTTGCCCCTAGAGAGGTCCTTTTGGGAAAATCCGGCCTTGACAAACTGCTCGTGGACAAGCTGTTCTATATCTTTGCGATACTGGGCAATGGCTTGAAGCCCTTGTTCGGGCCGTTTTTTGATGTCGGTGTATAAGTGCTCTAAAATGGCATGAATGATGGTGCCAATGACGGAACTCTCAATGGTTTCATTGACTGTTTCGGGCTTCTTGATGCCAGCAATTTTTTCAAGGTAAAATTTGAGAGGACATCTGATATAAGTGCTGATGGCTGTAGGTGAAAACCAGTAACCCTTGAGTTTTTGCAGGATATTCTCATCTTTGGTAATGGTGATGGGAACACTTGCCGATTGTGCCTGCAGTCGTTGTGCCAACGTCTCTTCGGTGAAGGTGATGGGCAGGTCTCTCTTTTTTATCTCAAAATCAAGTTGGTGAATGAAGCGGCTCTTTTCAGAGAGCGTGTCCGAAGAGTCATTGTTGTAGATGAGATGAACGTTCTCGGCGTGTTGCAGCAGTCGGAAGAAATGGTAGGCGATGACAGCGTCGCGATAGTGGTAGGTGGGCAAGTTGAAATGCTGCTTTAAGCTGTGCATAATCAGCGAGTTTTGGCTGCGTCCCTTGGGGAGAATGCTCTCGTTGACCGACAGCATGATGATGTTCTTGAAGTCGAGGGTACGGGTTTCCAACAAGCCCATGACCTGCAACCCGCTGTCGGGTGTACCTGACAATGGGATGGATATTCCGCTAAGTTTCTCTGTGATAATATATTCGATAGATTTAAGGTCAAAGTCGTTGACGGTTGGGCCGAAAGCAGAGAGCAACTCGTCAATCTGTTGTAATCCGTTCAGAATATATTGTAGTGCGTAAAATCCTTGTCGCTCTTTTGACAGTGTATCAGCCAGTTGCTCGAAAAAGTGGCGCAGCTCTTGGAAGTAGTCGATGCCTTTAGCGGTGAAACGGGGATAGTGTACTTGTTCCAATTCAGCGACATCTTCGTATTCGATGAACGTCCGGTTCCCTTTGATTATCTTGTCGATAGCCGCGGTGGCTGTGGGCATCATCTCCTGGATGATGGGGTTTCTGAAAAAGGCAATCAGGTCGCGGTGGTAGTAGGAGAAGTTTGGACTTTGCTGGTTTTCACGGAAGCGCTCGCCATTTTTGGCTGCGTTGATCAGGATTTCGAGCAGGGAATAGGCAGCCGTCGCCTTGAGCGGATAGCCCATGGTGTAGTTGGCGCGGGTTTTTCCGTAAGTGTGGATGAAGGGCAAAAACAGCGACTCGTCGGCCAGTACCACTGCCGTGTGGTCGAGCTCTTCGGCTGGCATTTTATTCAGCAACTCGGTGGCATAGAGCACCTGGTTCATCTGCTGTGAGGCGCCTGTTACACAGATATTTTTGGGTATGTCGCGATAGTCGTCGCCAATCCAGTTCGCTTTCTCGCGGGAGATTCCTAATTCGTTAAAAGCCAGTTCCATCTGCTGTACCATATAGGAGTCTTTCTTCTCTTCGTTGAAGTAAAGTTTATCGAGGTCGAAGTAAAACTCTGCATGGAAACGCTCCCTGTAGTAGCGGGCGATTTTTAACTCGGCAGGTGAGAACATGTTGAAGCCCGCAAAGATGTATCGCTTGTGCGACAGCTGAGAGGCGTAAGTTTCTATGTTCTCGGCCGTGTCTTTGTATATGAGGCCCGTATAGCCGGTTTGGTCTTTCCGAAGAATTTCGTTGAAATGGTGGTATAGGAGGTTGAGCGACTTGTAGAACTCAATGTACGACAAGGTGTTCTGGGAGAGATGTTGCTTGAGGAAAATGTTGTCAATCTCCTTGATGTCAGCTAGGTTGGTAAATATGTCGTCGGCATTGGCTAACTGCATATCTATCTCATTGATATCCTGGATGAAAACAGAACCCCACGAAACGAAAGAGTGAAAATCCTTGTCTTTGCCTTGTTCGCTGGCTTGATAAACCTCATATAATTTGAACAACAGGACCATCTTGTCCGCTTTTTTCAGAGGACACAAGGTGTCGATAAAATCGTCGATGGTGAAAAAAACGGGCGAGAAAAAGGCTTTGCCGATCTCTTGGGCCATCGCTTGCCTGAGCAGCTTGACGGCACGCCGGTTAGGTAGGATGACAGCCGTGTCGTGGAAGGCTATGTCGTTGTTTTGAGTGATGGCTTTAGCCAGTTTTTGCAGAAAAGGCATGGTTATGAATTTGAAAAGGTCAAAAATAAACAAAAACTTGATAGGGTGGAAAAGAAATTCTGCGGTTTCGTCACACTTTGTTTTGGCAAGGCATCGGGCCTGATTTTTTGTATCTTTGCAGTCCAAATTAAGTATGGCATAAAAACTTAAGGTTGAACCATGATTTATCCCGCCTCGTTTGAAGAGAAAATCGGTTTTGATGTTGTCCGCACGCTGACAAAGGAGTATTGCAGCAGCGCGATGGCTAAAAGTTTGGTGGATGACATCTGTTATTCAACCGATTATGATGAGGTACAGCGAAAAATTCAGGAGACCGATGAGTTTTTGTCCGTGCTGCTTTATGATGACGCCTTTCCTATTCAAGAGTATGACGATTTGCGCGCCACGCTCGCCCATCTTCATGTGGAAGGCACTTTTGTCGAGGTGGAGGAGTTGGCGCGACTGCGTGATTTCATTGCTTCGGTCATCCATACTTTTGTCTATTTCCGTATTCGTCACGAAGAGGAGAACAAATATCCTGCGTTGTGGGAGATATGTCAGAATGTATTGTTGGAGAAGGAGTTGCAAGAGAGTATCAACCGACTGATAGACGCCAAGGGCAATTTGCGTGACGATGCGTCGGAGGAGTTGCGTCGTATCCGTCGTGAGATTATCAAAATTTCGGGTGAGGCCGACAGGAAAATTCACAAGCTGTTGACGCTTGCCAAGCAGGATAGCTTGGTGAAGGAGGATGCTGAGATGACCATCCGTAACGGCCGTTTATGCATCCCTGTGCCGGCACCTTTCAAGCGTCGTATCAAGGGTTTTATTCACGATGAGTCGGCGACGGGCCAAACCGTCTTCATTGAGCCTGCCGAAGTGTTCGATGCCAACAACGAACTGCGCGATTTGCAGAATGCTGAAAAGCGCGAGATTATCCGCATCATGACCGCCATTTCGGATAAAATCAGGCCGTCAATTCCCAACTTGCTATTCTATCACGAATTTGTGGGCATGCTCGATTTTATCAGGGCAAAGGCGCGTTTGGCCATCGAACTGAAAGCGCTCAAACCCCATATTTCATCCGAGGGCCATATTCATTGGCAAAATGCCATGCATCCTCTGTTGTATCTCAATTTCAAGACCGCAGGAAAGAAAGTGCAACCGCTTGATATCGAGTTAAATCAAACGCAGCGCATTCTCATCATTTCGGGCCCGAATGCCGGTGGTAAGTCGGTGTGTCTAAAGACGGTCGGCCTGCTGCAATATATGCTTCAGTGCGGCTTTTTAGTGACGATGAAAGACACTTCGGAGATGGGCATCTTTGAGGATTTTTTCATCGATATGGGCGATGAGCAGTCGATAGACAACGATTTGAGTACATACAGTTCCCATTTGACCAACTTGAAGACGATGGTTGAATGTTTAGGACCGCGTTCACTCTTCTTGATTGACGAGTTCGGATCGGGTACAGAGCCCAATCTGGGTGGGGCTATGGCCGAAGCCATTTTGGAGGCGCTGTATCATAAAAAGTCGTTTGGCATCATCACCACGCATTACGGCAATTTGAAGCTCTTCCCCGACAGATTCCCGGAAGCGTTCAACGGAGCGATGCTCTTTGACACACAGAATCTTAAGCCTCTATTTATGTTGAAAATGGGCAAGCCTGGCAGCTCTTTCACTTACGAAATTGCACGGCATATCGGTCTGCCCGAGGAGATTATCCAGTCGGCCATTGAGAAGTCGGGCACGGCGCAAATCGACTATGAGCGAAAGTTGGAAGAGGTTGAGATGGAGAAGTTACAGATAGACAAGACTTTGAAGATGGCACAAGCCGCCGACGATCAGTTAGCGACATTGATACAGGAGTACAGCGACAAGTATCATGAGTTGGAGAAATATCGCAAAGAGATTATCCAAACTGCCAAGAACCAGGCGACAGCCATTCTGGATGGTGCTAACAAGATGATAGAGAAGACTATCCGCGAAATCAAGGAGTCGAAAGCCGATGCCGAAAAGACCAAGCAGGTAAGGAAGGAGGTGGCCGACATGAAGGCTTCGTTACACAGCAAAGTTGAAGAAAATTCTCCGCTGTCGCTGCCCAAGTCGATGGTGCCGCGCAAAAAGAAAGTGGCCGAGCCGCAACCGCTGGTAGATAGGCCGCTCAAGGCAGGAGATGCCGTGCTCATTTTGAGTGTCGGTGCTGCCGGTGAGGTGTTGTCGGTGCAAGGCGAGGATGTGGTCGTTTCGTTCAACTCTATCTCGCTGAAAACCACCACAGATAAGGTTGAGCGCATTAGTAAGAAAGAGGCCAAGGCTGTGCAGTCGGGCCGCACTCGTTTGGACGGTTCTTCGCTATCGGAAACGCTGAACAAGAAGATCGCCCATTTCAAGTCGTCTGTTGATGTGAGGGGCATGCGTACCGACGAAGCACTGGCCATGTTGGAGCCCTATATCGACGAAGCAGTACTGCTAAATGTGCGCCAAGTTAAAATTCTGCACGGAAAAGGTACTGGTATTTTGCGCAAAATGATTAGACAATTCTTGAAAAATCGCCCCGAAGTAGCCCAATTTTACGATGAGGCGCTGGAAATGGGTGGTGATGGCATAACGGTCGTAGAATTGCGATAGACAGATAGTTATGCGATTTTTTGCAGCCTTTCTGCAATCCTTCTTTTTTTCTTTTCAAAAAAATTGGACTAAAAAATTATTTTTTTTAGCGATATAGTTACAATGTATTGTTTTTTTTGTATTTTTGCAAGATTGAAAACATAGAATAAAATCAAATCAATAATATTAACTTAAAACAAGTTCGTTATGAAAAAACTTTTATTTTCAATGTTCGCTTTGATGATAGGCTTTTCTGTCATGACGCAAGCGCAAAACGCTTCTGTAGCGGGCGGCGGCGAAGCAACAGGTGCGACAGGTAAAATGAGTTTTACCGTTGGCCAGGTGGCTTACCAGTTTGTCTCCGGAGCTGACAAAAATGTAAATGAAGGTGTTCAACAATCACACTCAGAAGATCATTTGATGATTAACACGGTTATCAAAGGTCTGGGAGAAGTTGACAGCAGGGATTACGACAACTTCATCAAGGTTGACTATAATTCCGATACTTTGTTTGTGATTCAACCTGTAGAAGGTTGGCACATCGAGAATGTCACCGTTAACGGCACCGAATTGCGCAAAATCCAGTATTATCAATTCGAAAATATCAAGGAAGACCAAAACATCACCGTTGAGTTTGCCATTGATCAATACACCATTACTGCCAGCAAGATTGGTAACGGTACTATCACCAACGAAGGTGTAACCGAAGTTACTTATGATTCTGCTGCCACCTATCCTTACACCATCACTCCTGATGAAGGATATATGATTAGCGAGGTGTTGATCAACAACAAGCCGATTGAACTTCCCGATTCTGTACGTGAAACCGAATTCACCTACACTTTCGAGAATGTATTAGGCGACAGCACCATTTCGGTTTTGTTTGCTTCCAGCAAATATACCATCACCGCTACGGCTAATGCCAACGGTACCCTTTCACCCAATGGTACTGCTACGGTTGATTATGGTACAAGCAAGACCTACACTGCCAAGGCTAATGTTGGTTATTATATCGAAAAAGTTACCATCGACACTACCGAAACTGAATACACTCAGGATGACAACATGACCACCTACGAATATACTTTCGAGAACATCGTTGCCAACCACACTATTGATGTTATGTTCGCACAAGCATCATACGTAGTAACTGCTGAAAAACCCGAAAACGGTACTATCACTCCTGAAGGCGACAGCACATACAAATATGGTGAATCTCCTGTTTACACCATTACCCCCGATGAAGGTTTTGCTATCGAAGATGTAACCGTTGACGGTAGCTCTGTTGGTGCTGTTGAAAGCTACACTTTCAGCAACATTAAAGAAAACCACACCATCGCTGCAACCTTCAAACAGATTACTTATAATATTGTAGCAACTGTTGGTGCTCACGGTACTATCGACCCCGCTGGAACCGTTGTTGTTAACTACAACGATGACCAGACCTTCACCATCACCCCCGATGAAGGTTATCAGATAGCTACTTTGAAGATCGACGGTGAGGAAGTTGATACCGCTTCGACCTACACCTTCGAAAAAGTTGTTGCCAACCACACCATTTCGGCAACCTTTACCGCCATCACTTATGAAATCGTCGCTACGGCTGGCGAAGGTGGTAAAATCACTCCCGAAGGCACTGTTGTTGTTAAACATGGTGATAACCAAAGCTTCACTATCACTCCCGACAAGGGTTACAGTGTAAAAGGCATCAAGGTTGACGACGCTGACGTGGATATGGAAACCGTTGTATTGCCCTACGTATTCGAAAACGTTACCGAAGCTCATACGATTGCAGTTGAGTTCGCTATCGATTCATTCGTAATCACCGCAACTGCTGGTGAAGGTGGTACTATTGATCCCGAAGGTGAAACTACCGTTGCTTACGGTGCTAACCAAGTTTACACCATGAAGGCTAACCCCGGCTTTTATATCGACTACGTTATGATTGATGGCGTGAAGGCTGGTGCTAAAGATTCTTACGAATTCAAGAACATTGCCGCTGACCACACCATTGAAGTTGCTTTCTTGGCTGAGCCTTGCGACAAACCTCTGAGCTTGATTGCAAAGAACATTACCGATTCTTCTGCTACCTTGACTTGGAAAGGTTTCTCAGACAAATACGATGTAATGTACATGGCAGAAGGCGATTCTGATTACACCGTTGTAGAAGGCGTAACCGAACTGACCTACGAACTGACCGGTCTGACCGAAAAGACCACTTACACTTGGGCTGTTAAAGGTTATTGCGACCTCGGCGACACTTTGATTGCAAGTGATATGTCATCAGAAGAGACTTTCACCACACTGGAGAAACAAGGTGGCGATACTCCTGATCCTTCAGGTATCAACTCTCTTGATATAGCTTCTGTAAAGGTTTACGCTCATAACGACAGAGTTTATATCGTAAACGAACAGAACATCGCTGTTAAGAATGTTGAAATCTTCGACGCTCAAGGCCGTGTAGTTTACGCTGGCGGTGCTCTCAACAGCACTCGTACCGAAATCCAACTGTCACTGGCAGTAGGTAACTACGTTGTAAGACTGATTGGCAACGACAACGCTTCCGCTTCTTACAAGGTAATGCTGACGAACTTCTAATCAATTAAGTTATATTGTTGGGCGGGCGAAACGAAAGTTTCGCCCGCTTTTTTTTATTCCTGACAGCGCAGCCATAGAAACACGGGAAGATGGTCGGCATAGCCCCCAATATACCTTGGCCCCAAAAACGTCCTGAACACTTTCTCGCCTCCGTACTTTTCGTCGGGTACGACCATAAAGTCGGCCTTGAATATTACGGCTCTCTTCTCTTCGATATGGCATCGTTGCTGTTGGTCCATGAGAGATTCTGACACAATTAGCTGGTCAAGACAGCCCCAGAAATCCTCGTGCTTGTGAGTGCCCTGATTCTGCAGGTTGTTGAACTCCATCATCAAATTGATAAGGCGCGAGGGACTTTCGCCTTCTTTCGGGCTCCGTGCTGCCAGGATGTGGCGGAGACTTTCATCTGTGGGGTAGTCGTTGAAATCGCCCATAATGACGATGGCGGCGTTGGGATTGGCTTGAAGGATAGAATCGGTATGGTGGCGAAGCACTTGTGCATAATAGTTGCGTTTGGGAATAGTGGCCGCATAGCCACTGTAGCGCGAAGTCCAATGGTTGACAAAAAGATGTACTGTGTCGCGGTTGTCCAACAGCGCCCGACAGTAGAGGATGTCACGGTTGCGTGATTTGGGCTCAAAAGGGAACACGATGGGGATGGCTTTACTATATAATATATGTACGTGCTCTTTTCGGTATAAAAGGGCCACGTCGATGCCGCGAGCGTCGGGCGAGTCATAATGGATAATGCTGTAGCCGAAGCGCTCCAGTGGCGAGTGGTAGCATAATTGTCGCAAGACGTAGTCGTTCTCAATCTCAGCCAGCCCGATGATGTCGGGCGGCTCGGGTTCGCCCATGGCGACAAACACTTTGGCTATGTTGTTGATTTTGCGTCTGAGGCGTGTATAGCTCCAGTGGTTCATTCCTTCTGGCGTGAAGGCGTCGTCGTTTTTGGTGCTATCGTCTTGCGGGTCAAACAGGTTTTCGGTGTTGTAGAAGGCAATTTGGAACCGCAGACTGTCGCGCTGGGCATGTGCGGTGACGAAACCCTGCAGCATGACAATCATGAGGATTCTAACAAGGATTTTGTTCATGACTTTTTTGAGGTAAAGATAAGAGCTAAAGTGCAATTAGTCAATAAAAAACGACACTTTCTATTGTCGGAAAAACGGCTAATTTAGAAGGCCAAAAGTGCAATTTGGAAGGTTAAAAGCACTTTAACGGTACAAAAGTTCATTTTGTCCGAAGTAAAAATGGCAGCAAGGAAATGCTTTTTGGAAGAATTTTGCTGTTGGAAGTGCGCTACTATGCCTCTTTTTGTCGCAGATGGGTTTCCAAGTCGTACAATGAGTCTCGCAGGATTGAAAGCTCTTTGGTGGAGAAATCCTCCAGTTTTTGGGCTCGGCTCAAAAAGTCGGGCAGAGGTAATTGGAAAAAGCTCCAATTGGCCTTCAGCGAGTCAATATCGTCGAGTTGTCGGCGACTCTGTTCTTGTTTGAGGTATTGCAACAGCCGGAGCCCGTCGGCTTTTTGGTGGAAAGCCTTGGTGAATTGCGGCAAGGTATTGTAGTTTTTCCGCAGCGGTCCCCAAAGGTCATTATCCTTAAATTGCTGTTCCAAGAACTGCAAGAAAGGTGTTTCGATGTTTTGTGTGAACAGCGTTTCTATCAGTTTGTAGGAATCTTCAATTTCTTGAAACAGAGAGCAATGGTAAATGGGATAGCTGCTCCAGTCGCCAGCATTGCCCTTGATCATAGCGGGGCCTGTGCCGAAGAACACGCGCGACGAAAAGCGTGATGCGGGCTGAACGATTACGGGGTTCCAGTTACCCACGATGCCCATTTTACGCAATTTTTGAAGCAGGTAGAAATCTTCGCCACTCTTTACGGGTGTGATACCGCCAATCTTATTCAATGCATTGACACGCAAGATGATAGCGGAGCCGATGGCGGTAAAGGTGTACGGACTGCCGATGAGTGACAGGTTGATGAAGTAGTTGCGCAAGTAGAGCTCGTAGCGCAGTATGGCGCGGTCAACATCCTCACGACCTGTCAGCGGATGGTAATAGGGGAGCGACAGTGCCACCCAGTTGGGATGTTGGTGCATCGTATCCCCGACCGACTGGAAATAGTTTTCGTCGAATACGGTGTCGGCATCTAGGCTGATAATGAGATCGTTGGGTTTGGCTTGCTGACGGATAGTGTCGAACAGTACTTTTCGGGCGTAGCCAACGCCGTAATTTTTGTCGTCCCAGCCACGACCTTGCGAGCTGTGGTCGATGAGGTGAATTCGGGGATTTTGGAGAGTACGGAGCCAGTGCAATGTTTCTTGATTATTGCGACAAATGTCCTTCTTTGCCTCGTCTTCCCACCATGTATCAGGTTGATTTACACAAATATACACTTGGTATTCGTATCGCGTTTGCTGCTGTTCAATCGCCTTGATGGTGGCAGGCAGATATGCCATCTCGTTCATGGCTGGGATGGCAACGAACAGGGTGGGGAGGCTTGAAGTGGCGGTACTGTTTTTCGGCTTCATCGTTGTGGGATAAGAAATATCGCAATACCATGGCGGTATTGCGATATGTTGTATAAGGAGTGGGCGGAACAATTTACATAATCATTCTCAGCTCTTCTTTCAATGCTTCCATTGCTCCTTGGATGGGAGAAACGGCGGCTGTCTGTTCAAAAATGGCTGACCCCAAGGCCGTGGCAGGAGCTTCGCTGTCTAACTTACCTGCGGCGATGTTGATGATTTTAATCATCTCTTCTTTAGCCATTTTGATTTTGTCCCATACCTCGCTGGAGATGTACACCTGCTGCGAAAGGTTGTGCTCAAACTCGCCTCGGATAGATGAAATCAGTAATGTTTGAAACTGAAATACAGTTAGTTGAGGGTTGTTGAGGCGCAATACCAATTGCGAAGGCTCGATTCTCTCCAAGAACATGGCCATCCGCTCGTACGCTTGCAGTCGGATGGGCGTGATGACTGAGCGGGAGGCGTGTTTCAATTCCAGCAATCGTTTTTTCTGGTCGTTCTCGATAAAGTATTTTATCGAAAAGAAGGCGGTCAGGAAAACGATTAAGGAAGGTATGGTTATCTTCAGAATTTCAAGTAAAATATCCATTTATGTTAATGTTATAAAATGATTAGCCGCAATAGAAATATTCATTCACGAGGTCCATCATCACTTCAGGTTTCTTGGCGATTTTTTCGCGGATGTCTTTATCCTTGAAGGATTTGAGTTGCTTGATGATGTCGTCGATCATTTCAGCATTGAAAACGCCGTGTTTCTCAAAGATTTCGCGGTGTTTCGACAGCTCGTCGGCCGATTCCCAGCATGAGGTGGGCAGTTGGGCCAGGCTTTCCATCTTTTCTTTATTTTCAGCTTTGTGGATGTTGACATCAACGTAAGTCTTCTTGGCGAACTCAAGGGCACCTTCCATTTCAAAACCGTGACGTGCGGCCACTACGAGGCCTGCAAGCAGGAGGTAGAGGTCGGCGGAACCGTCGGGGCAGCGGAACTCAACGGTCTGCTTTTGAGAGAAGTCGGCATTTGATTTCTTCTCCAGCGGGTTGATGGTAGCTACCATATCGGTCTTGGAAGTCCAGCCCAGCGGCACACGTACTAATACCGAGCGGTTGCGGTCGCCCCAGCAGATGGAGGTAGGAGCTTCCTGATGAGGTACGAGGCGGAAGTAGGAAGTGGGGTTGGTGTTGCCGAAAGCGGTCAGTGAAGAGGCGCAGGTCATATAGCCGGCAATGGCGGTCTTGGCAATCGAGTTCAATTTGCCTTTGGTAACCATTTGGTTCTTACCGTCTTTCACGATGCGGGTGTGGATGTGCAAGCCGCTACCAGCCTTGCCAGCAGTAATCTTGGGTGCGAAGGTTACATCCAAATTATATTGATAAGCCAGGTTGCGGATAATCCATTTGGCGATAACCAATTGGTCGGCAGCCTCTTCCACGTCGGTAACGAGGAATTCGATTTCATTTTGTTCGTAAATCTTGTCACCCAAGGTGAAGTTGCCCACTTCGGAGTGGCCGTATTTGATAGAGCCACCGGCCTGAGCAATGTAGAGCATACATTCGGCGCGGAATTGGTCGAACTTGGTAAAAGGTGATGACTCGTGATAGCCACGCTGGTCGGGTGTGCGGAAGAGGTCTTCGCGGTCACCGATAACGTAGTATTCCAATTCGCCCATGGCCTGGAACGACATGCCAGTTACATCTTTAAAAGACTTGTGGGCTTTCTTGAGAACGTATTCGGGTGAGTTTTCCATCGGTTGTCCGTCCTTGTTGAAGTAGGAGCAGAGGAACGAAATGGTTGGAATTTCACAGAAAGGATCCATGAAAGCGGTGCTGAAGCGGGGAATTACATAGAGGTCGCTGGAGCCGGCATGGATAAAGGAAGGGAATATGTTAGAGCCGTCCACTCTTTCGCCGCAGGACAGAATCTGTTCAAGATATTCTTTGTTAGAAATGACAAAGTTCAACATCTTCAAACGACCGTCACCGGCAACATAACGGAAATTGACCATCTTGATCTCTTTCTCTTCGATGTACTTGATGATGTCGGCTTTGGTAAACTCCTTGGGTGATTTCTTCAGGAATCCCACGATGGGATTGATGCTCATAGTAATGTCTTTCATGATGATAGTTTGTTGATTTTATGATTATTATTAGATTTTAAATTCTTATTGGTTAAGCAGTTTGAAATATCTGCGGATTTCGATTTTCATTCTCTCTTCGCTACCGAAACTTACATTTCTCGGATTCTCATCTTTTTTCAGCATCACCATGCCTGCTTCGCTGGCACCGAGGTAAGGGGTGATATCCACCGTGGTGATGTCATTCATCTTAAAATCGCGGATGGTCACATTGTCAAATCCCGAATAGATCTCATCGAAATAGATGCCTTTCTCTTCACAGAACGATTGCAGCATCGGCATGAATTCGTCCCAGGTTTCGGGCTTGTTCTGTTTGTCGTAATAGAATATAATGGCTTTGTAATCAGGTATTTGTTCCTGTTCTACAAACTGAAAGCGCCCCATATCGTCAAGCATGTACTTGTCGGTGACATAGTTCTCTTTCTTGTACATTTCGGGTGTCAGGGCAAACTCCTCTTTAGTGGCGTCATCGGGTACCGACTTGATCCACTCGTATGTTTTTTCCACAAGGAAGGAGCCGTCGGCATCACGTTTGGTGGTCCAGATTTCGGTTTCAAGGATATCATTGTCCTGTACCGCCAAATTGACAGCCACGGGCAAGATATCCAAGATGCGCTGGGTTCCTAAGCCGGAAGTTACCACCAGATATATCCACTCGCGCGATTCCGACTGGAGCATCCATAATTCTTTGCCTTCCAGCAAACGCTCAATCATGACCACGCCCCATTCCGTGGGGAACGAGGTTTGTGTCATCACTTGTGTGCCTTCGTAGCGGTTGGCCAAAAGCATAAAATCGCGCAAAAAGTCTTCAGACACAGGGTATAACACTTGCTTGTCGGACACGTTGGTGGCGATGTTATCGGGAATGATGGACACGGGATATTCCACGGGTTCGCTTTCCGGCTCCACCTCAATGTTTACATCTTTATTACGCTTGCAAGAAAAAAAACACAAAATTAGAAATATACCAACACACAGTAGCAGAGTTGGATTGATGATACCTTTTTTCATGGCTGTGTCCTATGTTATTTCCTTTTTTTACTCTGCAAAGGTACAAGATTTTTTGATTTGTTGCAAGAGGCAAAAAGAATTTGTATATTTGCAGTCAAAACAGATTTTTAACCACAATAAAAATTTACAATTATGAAAAAGGTATTATTATGCGCAATCGCATTAATGTTTTGTGCTTTCACCTTGTCAGCACAAACTGTTAAGGAAGAGACAGTTACTTTCGACAAAGTACAAGCTCCCGCTTTCACAATGGAAATTCCTGACATGAGCATTGACTTGATTACTGGCGCTCTGCAGAAACAATTCGAGACAAAGAACAATCTCAAAGCTTCCAAAACCAAAGGTTATGTGGCTTATTTAGGTCAGAAATATCTGCCTTATGGTGATTTCAACTTTGATATTTTCACCAAAGTGGAAGAAGTTGGTAAGAAAGGTGCCAAAACTCCCAAGATCACGATTCTGGTTTCGAGAGGTAACAACAACTTCATCAGCTCTGCCAACGACATTGACATCGCCACCAACGTTAAACGCGATATGGAGGCTTTCAAGGTTTATCTGAAGGAGTACGAAGTTAATCAGAGACTGATTATGAAGAACAACGAACTTCAGAAACTGCAGAAGAACAAAGAAGATCTGAACAAAGAACTGACCAAACTGCAAAAACAAGTTGAAGATACTCAGAAGAAGATTGCTGATAACGAAAAACAGATCCAAGCTACTCAGGCCGAAATCGACAAGGCCAACTACGAACTGCAGTTGTTCCACTAATAGTTAGAGTGGAATTCCATGTGGAAATTCTTTCTGAAAAAGGGTGTTAAAATCCCTTTGATAGTTATAGGCGGTGTACTATTGGTATTAATCCTGGTTAATATCATAGCACCGCCTATCGCTAAATCATACGTCAAGAATCACAGCAAGGATATTGTTGGACGCCAGATAAATGTCGATAAGGTGCGTCTCAATATCTTCCGTGGGAAGGTTTCTCTGATGGGCGTGCAAGCGCTGGAAGCCAACGATAAGGACAACTTTGTGTCGTTCGACAAGTTGGTGGTCAACATGAGTGTATGGCGACTGCTGGCAAAGGAGGTGCGTCTTACCGAAATCACGCTGGTGCAACCCAAAGTGTCGATATGGCAGGAAGGGAAGACCTTTAATTTCACTGACATCATCAAGCGCTTTTCTAAAAAAGACAAACCTAAGAAGAAGCCCAAGAAGCCGTGGGCTATAGATTTGCGCAACATCACGTTGGATAGGGGCTCGGTGGTTTACCGCGACTTACAGCGCGATAGTAAATTTGACACCCGCGACCTGTCGCTGGAGGTGCCCCGTCTCTACTTTAGTGGGGAACGGCGAAGCGACATAGGCCTTAACCTCAAGTTTGCCGATGGCGGTGACTTGGCTGTCAAGCTTTTGTACGGCCTTGAGGATAACAACTATGATTTGCATATAGCCCTGAAAGAATTCTCGGTGGCGATGGCCAAACCTTACCTCAAGGAGTTTCTCAACATTGGCGATTTCAATGGCAAGTTGACCGCTAATCTGCAGGTGGTAGGCTGTCTGGAACACATTCTAGATATTGTAGCCAAAGGTAATGTCGCCCTTAATAATCTGGTTGTCAATACTCAAGAGCAAAAGGAGCTGGCCGGCATTGGCCAAGTCAAAGTGAACGTGGGAGAAATTGATACCCGCAATAAGAAGTTCTATTTTGACGAGGTGGATGTGTCGGGCTTAAGATTTGTGTATGAGACAGACGGTTCGTCGAATACGATTTCACAACTGTTGGTAAAACGCGACACTTTGAAGAAGAAACCTGCGAAGGAGACGGTATCAGAGGATACGATGAGATCGCGGCCTGTGGATTTGCGTATCGGTAAAGTGGCTCTTACGGAGTCTTCGGTGACCTATGTTGACCGCACGCTCAAAGAGTCTTTCACGCTGCCCATTACTGGCATTACGGTTTCTGCCAATGAGATGTCGTTAAGTGCCCCGTTTGAGGCTCGTCTGAAGGCTGTTATCGGCGACGGTGGTCAGCTGATGGGCAACTGGAAGGGCAGTTTGGCCGACATGTCGAACCAGAACTTTAGAGTGATGATTCAGAATGTGAAACTGAAAGACTTCTCTCCGTTCAGCGTCCATTATTTAGCATATCCTATCACGGGTGGTTTGCTGTCGTTCTCAACGAAGGATGTAATCAAAAACAATTATATCGACAGCGAGAATAAGGTTGACATTTATAAATGTACGGTGGGCAGCAAGATGACGAATATGAAACCCGAGTACAATATTCCGTTGAAAGCGGCTGTCTATATACTGTCGGACCGCAAGGATAAGATTGCCATCGACCTGCCCGTCAGCGGAGATATCACATCGCCCAATTTCTCGTTCAAGAAAATCATCTTTAAAACCTTGATCAATTTTCTTGTCAAGGTGGTTGCAAGTCCTATTGATATGATTATCAAGGCTTGTGGCGGTGCTGAAGATACTTTTGCGGACGTGCCGTATGTGCTGACCGAGAAGAGTTTATCATCTGAAACATACGCTCGGCTCAATTCTATCATAGAGGTGATGAAGGCCAAACCCGAGATGATTCTGACGCTTCAGCAGTCGGTTAATATGGTAGAGGCTCGCGAGCAGTTTGCACGGCAACTTTCCACGACCGACAGTGTGGCTATAGCAGAAGCCATCCAGCGAAATGTGGCCCATCACGATATGATGCTGAAGAATTACTTTGCTACGCAAGGTGTTGATGCATCGAGTGTTGAGATGTTACCTGTGGAGGATAAAAAAACGCCCAAAGGGAAATCTATTCTCTCCTTTGGCGTGAAGTTGCCTCCCTCGATGCTTGACGAGGTCGAAGAATAAAAAAAGGAGGAGCAACGCTCCTCCTTTTTTTTTGTTCTTATTCTCATTTCGCCATGATAGCAGCAATGGCGATAGAGTACAATTTTGTTTTGGCGGTGTCGCCACGTGACGAGAGTACGCATGGGGCCTTGGCACCCATCAGCATGGCACCGATTTCGGCGTGGTCGAACTTGGTGCAGCATTTGTAGAATACGTTGGCGCTCTCCAAGTTGGGGAATACCAAGCAGTCGGCATCACCGGCTACAGGGCTGGCCAATTTCTT
>JAEEGG010001448.1_pt1 | contig 64639 bp, 49 predicted proteins | sample 9134161 | NCBI WGS metagenome assembly JAEEGG01 (sample SAMN16246543, study PRJNA631951) | gut metagenome | biome: gut microbiome; feature: rumen; material: CR-attached | host: Bos | place: Iran: Karaj | collected 2018-10
GCAACCGATCTTCTTGGGATTGATGAAGGGATGCTCCTTGCAGATCTGCTTGACACCCTCGATGATATCCTCAGCAGGACCGCGACCAGCGGTATTGACATGGCGCGAAGCCCACTCCTGACCGAAACCGGTGGCACCACTGGGTTCGACGATATAGGCCACATAGCCCAGAGAATTCCAATACTGCGGGGCATAAGGTGACTCGAAATAGCGTGACACAGGTGCGCAACCACCATAATAATACACGATCATGGGGTATTGTTTCGTGGCATCGAAGTCCTTGGGGAGGTAGAGTCGGCCATAGACAGTATCGCCTTTGGAGTTGGTGAAGTTCCAGTCCTTACATATTCCGACTTCCGCTTCGGCAATAGCCTCGCGTCCGTCGAAATAGAGGTGAGAGGTTAGAGGTGAGAGGTTAGAGAAATGTTTAGAGCGCAGAGATGACTGCACCGATGAGAGATCCACTACATATGCGGAGGCGGGCTCCAGAGTCTTGTAGGAGAGATAGCCTAAGACGGGAGCATGAGAGGCCATGTTGAAGCGATAGGTATAATCGCCTGAGAGGGGGAGTTTTGAGATCTTACCCGTCTTGGGATTCAGCACAAACATATTGACATAATCACGATCCTCGGCCGAGAAATAGATTTGTCCATCGGCCCAAGACCAGTCGATCTTCTCGATGGAAGGGTCAAAGTCCTTTGTGAGCGGCGTGACCTTCTTGGAAGCGATATCATAAAGGAAGAGTTCATTCTCCGTCATACTGGGAATTACATCAGCAGGGAGTTGACAACCGATGCGATCGAAAGCCTCTGGATGGCCCGAAAAGAGTATCTGCGAAGCATCGGGAGAGAAATAAACGTCGTTGATAAACTCGCAACCAATGAACAGGGTATCCGTCTTCAGCGTACGAGCATCGATGATGAAAACATCCGACACCATAGTGGGGCGCTTAGAGAGTCTGGAGCGATTGCTCACCACAAGGAGTTTGTTGCCATCCTGCGAGATATCAGTGAGGAACTCGCCCTTGGTGCCAAAGGTGAGGCGCTGGGTAAGACCCGTTGCGATATCGTATTTGGCAACGTAATTGCGCTTTCGCCATCCGGGTTGACGATCATCCATCTCGAGTATCTGGAAGACCTCCTTATCCTCCTTGGGACCCTCTTCCTCGACGGTCAAGATGAGGTAATCCTCGGTGGGAGATACGGTATAATTACCCTCTGGGATATCATAAGCAAAGCGAGAACGAGCCCCCGTCTTGGGATCGACCTTATACAATATGCGCTTGTCGCCCTCCTTTTCCTCCACCAGATAGGCGATGGACTTGGGCATCCAACTAGGGTTCTTAGTGGGTTGAGAGATGAGTCGTTGGGTCTTGACATCACGGATCTCGTAGTTCCAAACGGAAGAGCCTCCGCGGGCGGTAGTCTGGTAAGCGAGGGCTACCAGTTGACCATCGGCAGAGAGGGAGATGCTGCGAACACGTTTGCCATCAGTGAGGTCGTGGACAAAATAAGGATGACGCTTTTCAAGCGTCTCCTTTAGAGGTGAGGGGATTCCCGCTGACGCGCCTACCCGTAGCCTTTGAGAGGTGAGAGGTGAGAGATTACTATCAGACATGACAGGGACCTGTCCCCTGTCAGGCTGGAGGCAAACTGCGATGGAGTCGGTATCATTGGGTTCGGCGAGGAAGCGAATGGTGAAAGTGTGATGTTCGGGGGCGAGGTTGAGATCGCCAGAAGACTCGACACCATCGATATAGAGTTTGGCATTCTTGGGGCCTTTCACCTCGATCTTGCCCTTAACAAAATCGGTATTGTTGACGTAAAAACTCAGCAAGCCCACGCTCTTGCTGTTGGGTAATGAGGGGAGGATCTGACCAGAGAAACGACCCGTGGGTTGGGATGTGAGCGAGATGCTGTTCATCAGGGTGTTGGGGTCGAACTTCTTGCCTTGCACATCGACTGTATCAAGGGCAAAGGGGGCACTCACAGCGTAAGGGCCAGAGAGGTTGAACTCGGTTACCTGCTGGGCCGCAGCAGATAAAGGTAAAAGGGTAAAAAGGTAAAAGGGTAAAAATACTCTTTTCTTGCAAAAGCAATTGGTGATTAGTTTAATCATATTCATTTCTTATTTGTTTAATCTTTTGCGGGGAGGCCTGACAGGCTAATAGGCGGCGCGGTATTTGCCTTCGTCTTTGTCTTCGAGCATGGAGAGGTAAGACTGATAACGGCTTTCGGCGATGTAGTGATCCTCGAGTGCCTTCAGCACAGCACATCCCGGCTCATGGGTGTGGGTACAGTTGGAGAAACGGCAATCCTTGGAAAACTGGAAGATCTCCTTGAAATAGCTGGTCAACTCCTCGGGTTCAATATCGAAGGTTCCGAAACCCTTGATTCCGGGCGTATCAATGAGCCAGCCCAAATTAGAGGTGAGGGGGGAGGGGTAAGAGGTGAGAGGGATCATCTCACTAAACGTTGTAGTATGCTGGCCGGTGTTATGGGCATCGGAGATTTCGGCAGTACGCTGAGAGGCTCCAGGAATCAAGCGATTGATGAGTGTGGACTTCCCCACCCCACTATTGCCGCTCAACAGAGTGATTTTGCCTTCGAGCAGCTGACGAAGCGCATCGACACCCTCACCCGTCTCGGCCGATACCTGATGACAAGCATAGCCAATAGTCTGGTAGAGGTTGACCATCGCTTCCTGATAGTGACGCAGATCATCATCCAAGAGGTCGGTCTTGTTGAACACCAGGATCACTGGGACACGATAGGCCTCGGCCGAAGCCAGGAATCTGTCGATAAACGTGGTGGAGGTTTGGGGATTCACCACCGTGACTACCAGCAGGGCTTGGTCGACATTCGCAGCCAGAATATGGCTTTGTTTGGAAAGATTAATACTTTTTCGAATAATGTAGTTCTTGCGATCTTCAATTTCCGTTATCCAGTTCCCCTCACCGACAGAAACCCTGTCGCCTACAGCTACAGGGTTAGTAGAGCGGATTCCCTTGAGTCGAAAATTTCCTTTGATTTTCGACTCAATCAGCTGGCCATCGTCGGTTAAAACAGTATACCAGCTTCCAGTATTTTTAATTACCAGACCTTTCATTTTTCTACCACCCCCTGCCCCCTCCTTCAAAGGAGGGGGTTAAGGGAAAGGACTCCCCCTGAAGGAGCTGCCGCTCCTTCAGGGGGAGCCAGGAAAAGTTTTTCTTATACCATCAAAGCCTCCGCTCCTCCCGAGGGGAGCCAGGAAACGGATTTCTTACATCCCGAAAGCCGGGAAACGTTTTTCTTACACCAAAGCCTCTGCTCCTTTCGCAAGAAGCCAGGAAACGGATTTCCCGCCCTCGGTGATTACACCGTCATGATTTCCTTGTTCTTTGCGGCGATGAGGTCATCGAGCTTCTTGATGTACTTATCGTGGAGCTTCTGGAGCTCGAGCTCGGCATCCTTCTCGTTATCCTCGGAGAGACCGTCCTTGATGGCCTTCTTCAGCTTATCCTTGATGTCGGCACGCACATTACGAACCTCCACCTTGGCCTTCTCGGCAATCTTGTTGCACTGCTTCACCAAGTCGCGACGACGCTCCTCAGTGGGCACAGGGATGTTCAGACGGATCACCTCACCATTGTTCTCAGGGGTGATACCTACATCCGAGTCCATGATGGCTTTCTCGATGTTCTTGATCTCCTTACGATCCCAAGGCTTGATGGCAATGGTACGAGGATCGGGAACACTGACATTAGCAACCTGGTTAAGGGGCACTTTACTACCGTAAGACTCCACCCTTACTCCGTCTAAAATGGCAACGTTGGCACGACCGGCACGAATGCGGTTCAATTCCTCTTCGAGGAACATGGCGGCCATTTCCATTCTCTCTTCACTCTTGTTTAAAGTTTCTTTTACGTCTATCATCTTGCAATCTTTTATAGTTTCTGTTGACAAAAGTAAGGTTTTTCCCTGAAACTGCCAAATGTTTCACCCATATTTTGCCACAAAAAAGGGGTTTTTGTGTTTTTTTTGCTCAAATATTTTGTAAATTGGGCAGAATCTATTATCTTTGCGGATGATTACTACCTTACTTGAAGCCAAAGATGCAGATTAGCAAATATATTCCTCGGGCGAGTGTGATGGCAGTCCTTGCCATGACCACTCTTGCGGCTCATGCCCAAGAGGAGAATATGGAGACCATTCTGGACATCCACCATGTTCTGGCTTATCTGGTAGCAACCTTCCTCATCAGCGTCTTCCTCATGGTATTCTACAACCGCATTATCTACTACCGCGAGAAAGATGTGACCAAGGCCTCCAAACAGTTGATTGCCCAGTTGAGCCTCATCATGGATGCCAACAAAACCGATGCCTGGACTTACGATATCGAGAAGAATTACTACACGCTGCTTACCGACAAGGGCAACAGCGAGAAGACCTATGCCCCGATAGACTTCTCGCAATACTACGACCGCGACGACTTCTCGGAGCTGATACAAGCCATCTACGACATGCGCGACAGGCTCGTTACCACTAAGACACTCCGCGTGAAAAGTGCCATGCCCAGGGAAGCCACCGAGGAGCAGCGCACCTTCGAGATCACCATCTCGATCCTGAGAAAGAACCGCAAGGGAAGGCCTACCATCGTGGTAGGCACCCAGCGCGACATTACCGAGGAGCAAGCCAGGACCGAGAACACCAAGAAGCTGATGCTGCGTTATCAGACGGTGTTCGAGTCATCGCTCGTCGACATGATCTTCTACGATGCCAACGGCAATCTCACACAGATCAACGAAAAGGCCATGGAGACCTTCGGCGTCACCGACCGCAAGGCGCTACTAAAGCAGCGGGTGAAGATCACCGACATCCCCTCTTACCGCGATATCGACATCCACGCGATGGAGCCCACGCAGCTCTCGTCGATCACCGACATCGACGAGGTGAAGCAGAAAGATGAGCGCGTGCCGCAAGCACACATACATGGAAAGATGTATTACGAGGCCGACCTGAGTCCTATCTTCGACAACGACCACAACATCCAGGGTGTGATTGTGGCCGGCCGAGACATCACCGACATGGTAGAGTCGAACCACCACCAGAAGCGAGGCGCCCTCTTGCTCGAGAAGCGCACCAAGGAGATTCAGGAATATATCCAGAACATCAACTACTCGCTGAAGGTGAGCGATGTAAGACTCATCAACTACTACCCCGACACCCACGTGCTCGAAGTATCGAGCGACCTGAACCACGTGGAGTACAAGCTGCCTCAGCTCCGGGCCTTCATCATGCTGCATTCCGAGGAGCGCAACAAGGCCGAAAGAATCTTCTGCCGCATGGACCGTAGGCATCAGGGAAGCTTCTCGGAGACCTTCCACACCATCATGCGCGACAAAGAAGGCCGCGATGTATACCTGAATTTCCAGATGATGCCCATCGAGAATAAGGAAGGACAGATTACCCATTATGTGGGCATGTGCCGCAACCAGACGGAGATGACCTATACCGAGAAGCGACTCCGCGAGGAGACCGCCAAGGCTCAGGAGGCCGAACAGCTGAAGAACACCTTCTTGCTCAACATGAGCTACGAGTTGCGTACGCCCCTGAATGCCGTCATCGGATTTGCCGAACTCTTTGGTATCGAGCATAGTGAGGAGGATGAACCCATCTTTGCCGAGGAGATCAAGAAGAACACCAACACCCTGTTAAAGCTCATCAACGATATCCTCTTCCTCTCGCGCCTCGACGCCCGCATGATCGAGTTCAACTACGAGGATACCGACTTCGCCGTGCTCTTCGACGGTTGGTGCTATATGGGATGGAGCGGCATGAACCCGGGCGTAAAGACCGTGGTGGAGAATCCCTACAACAGCATGCTCGTGAAGATCGACCAGCAGAATCTGGGCATGGTGATCCAGAAGATCTGTATCTATAGCGCCCTGAACACCAGGGAGGGCATCGTGCGCGCCAAGTACGAATACCGCCACGGCGAACTCATGATCACCATCGAGGACTCGGGCAACGGTATGGACGCCCAAGCCCTGCAAAAAGCCTTCGAACGCTTTGCCCGCGAGGATAATGGCGAGAACTCCGGCACGGGTCTCGACCTGCCTATCGTGAAGGAGCTGGTGGAGCAGATGAACGGCGCCATTGAACTCCAGTCCGAGCCCGGCAAGGGCAGCACCTTCTTTGTGAGCATCCCTTGCGAGATGACCAGTATGGAAAAGAAATCAGAAATCATCATATAAAGGATCGCGCCCATGAATATATTACTTGCCAACATATCGCAACATTCCGGCGTCGACAGCATCTCTTTGCTGATCACGATCCTCACCGTCATGGTGTTTATCATCGGCTTCGTCATCAATCGCATCAGCTTGTTGCGTATCCAGAAGAACTCCCGCCGTGTCAAGGATCTCTCCACCATCATGCAGCGCACCCTCAACACCAGTAACAACTATGTGGTGCGCCTTTCCATGCTCACCCACCATGGTGAGAATATGCACGGCGACTTCCTCCCGCCCGGAGGCATGGACTATGATGAGAGTCTCAACTATATCCACCCCGACGATAGGGATATCTACGCAGACTTCCTGAGGCGCATGCTCAATGGCGAGAAAACCGTCGAGTGTACCTACCGCTGGGACTGGAGCACGAAGAAGCACCGGGGCGAATGGCGCTACATACGCGATGTGGGCATCGCCGAATACTTCGGCAATAAAAAGACCCCCGTGAACTTCTTCTGCACGCTTACCGACATCACCGACGAGGTGATGCAAATGAAGCGCGAGCAAGACCTCACCGAGCGCTATCGTAAGTTCTTCGAACAAGGCCTTGCCGGACTCGCCTTCTACGATAAGGACGGCCATCTGCTCTATGCCAATAAGAAGATGCGCGAGATCCTGAAGTTCCAGTCCGAGCGCGACCCCTTCTACTTCAACGGCACGCTCTACGATCTGCCCACCTTCCGCAACATCCTCTATAACCATCAACCCGAGGAGTTGTATCTCTGCACCAAGAGTGTGGTTGTGGAGCGCGGCGTGAACTGCTATGTAGAGGTGCGCCTCCACCCCATCTACGACGACAACGATCAGCTGGTATATATCACCTTTGGCCTCCGCGATGTGACCCAGGAGCGCGAACTCTATCTGCAGAACAAGCGCGACGAGGAGCAGATGCGCCGCGTCAACGAGAACATCCAGCGCTACGAGACCGAGCTGCAATACCTCATGGAGTCGTGCAACATGCGATTCTTCAAATGCTCGGCCGCCGACAGAACCGCCACCTTCTATAAGGGCATGAGTCAGCCCGAGCGCGTGATGACCTTCCAGGAGGTGATCGATGCCTTCGAGGAGGAGAGTCCCTTCAAGGAGGGTTTGCGCAACTACGAGAATTATTTCAACGTACAGCGTACCGACCTCACCCGCATGCATCCCTTCTTCCACGAGGGCGAGGGATTACAGTGGAACTACATTGATAGTCTCCCGACATTCGACGAGAAGGGCCAGATGACCGGCACCTATGGCATCGTGCGCAACGTGACCGATCTGCTCGAGAAGCAGGAGCGCCTCAAGGAAGAGACCGAGCGCGCCAAGGAGTCGGGCATCAAGAAGAGTACCTTCATGGCCAACATGACCCACGAGATCCGCACCCCGCTCAATGCCATCGTAGGCTTCTCGGACGTGCTGCCCATGATGTCGACCCCCGAGGAGAAGCAGGAGATCATCAAGGTGATCATGAACAACTGCGACATGCTGCTCCGCCTCGTCAATGATATCCTCGCCCTCTCGGCATTAGGCAGCGGCGGCATCGATATCATCCCGGCCAAGGTCGACTTTGCCAAGGAGTTCGAGAGCACCTGCATCTCGCTGGCCCAACGCGTGCAGAACCCCGCCGTGGAGTTCCAGAAGGACACCCCGCTGCAGAGTTTCGTTACCGAGATGGACTACGGCCGCATCCAGCAGGTGTTGACCAACTTCGTGACCAACGCCGTGAAGTACACCCAGGAGGGCCACATTCGCGTGGGTTATCGTCCAGAGGAGCGCCAAGGCCGCCCGGGCCTCTACATCTATTGCGAGGACACCGGCGCGGGTATTGCCAAGGAAAACCAGCAGAAGGTGTTCGAGCGCTTCGTCAAGTTGAACGACTACGTACAGGGCACGGGTCTCGGTCTGAGCATCTGTAAGGCCATTGCCGATGCATGCGAGGGCGAGATAGGCCTCGACTCCGAGGGCCCCGGCCATGGTTCTACGTTCTGGATATGGATGCCATGTTCAGAGGTGAGAGGTGAGAAGCTAGAGGTGAGTGAATAATGAAAGAAATCAAGCATAAACATGAAGATAAAACTAACTGATGGTAGAAAGGTGAGCCGGGCTCTACGGGTGCTGATGGCACTCCTGATGCTGACAAGCGCAGCATCCACGGCTTCGGCCGCTAACGGCAAGGACACCACGATGGTATATAACGAGGCCCGACCCCTCATCTACGAAGATGCGTGGGACCTCTGGCCTTATGTGTTCCTCAACGAGAACGGCGAGCCCGACGGCTATAACATCGACCTTCTGAAAATGATTTTCAAGGAGCTCGACATCCCCTACGTCGTGAGGCTCAAGCCCACCCTCGAGGCCCAGTCCGACCTGAGGGAGCGCAAGTCCGACCTCATGCTCCGTATGGATGCCAGTTTTTCGCGCAATAACGCCAGCTACGGCCAATCCATCGTTCAGCTCTTCACCCATAGCGTGGTGACCCCCCGCAGCAAGAAGATTGTCATCAATAGCGGCAAGGACCTCAAGGACCACACCATCATCGTCCACGAGGGTAGCTTCAGCCATCACCTCATCAAGGATCACGGCTGGGCCGCCGACATTGTGGCCTACGACGATATGCAGGAGGCCATCCAGCACGTCAGTGCCGAGGACGATGGCATCATCATCTGGAACACCATGTCGCTCAAGTGGCTCATGCAGAAGTATCAGACCACCAATCTGCAGATAGAGCCCATCGAGCTGCCCTATGGCGAGTATAAGTTCTTCTCCAACGATCATCACTTGCTCAATCAGTTGGATAGCGTCTACGCCCAGCTCCGCGCCAACGATAAGCTCACCCCCATCCAGAACAAGTGGTTCTACCCCGAGCGCACCGAGACGGGTATCCCCTCATGGATATGGGATCTCATCGTCATCATCGCTGCCATTGCCATGGGTATCGTCATCTATTTTATTATATATAAGGTACGCGAGAACAAGATGACCCGCGAGGTTAGAATGAAGAACCAGCGACTGGGTCAGATCCTGAAAACCAGTCATGTAGGCTTGTGGATCTACGATGTCGACGCCCAGGTGTTTACCATTATCGACCAGAACGGCAAAGCCGAGAAGAGCTACTCCTCGCTCGAGTTCTCAAGGCGTTACGATCCTGCCGACTTCAAGAACCTCATCGAGGCCCTCAAGCAGCTCATCGAGAACAAGGCCGACAAGCTGAGCTTCAAATTAACGAGAATGGCCACCGAGGAAAGCGGCGAGGAGCGCGAGTACACCGCCACCCTCTCCGTGTTGCGCCGCAACAAGCACAACCGCCCCAACATGATCCTCTGTTCCGGCAAGGACATCACCGAGGAGCGCAAGCGCCAAGCCGAGGTGAAGGATAACCGATTGCGCTATCAGAGTATCTTCAACTCCGCCATGATCGATATGGTGGCCTACGATAAGGACGGCTATATCGTCGATATGAACGAGAAGGCCATCAGCGCCATGCCTGTCGATATCGAGACCATCCGCAAGCAGAAGATCTCCGTGCAACAAGTCATGGGCATGGACGATCTCGACATCCACGACTTCGACTATATCTACGTCACCCAGCTCTATAAGGATGGCGACCAGGGCGATGACCGTCCGCTCAATAAGTTCCTCCGCCGTGAGCGCATGACCTACGAACTCCAGCTCATGGCCATCCGCGGCAAGCAGGGCGAGTTGCTCGGTTTCTACGGTTCAGGTCGCGATGTGAGCGAGGTGGCCCGCTCTTACCATCAGCTCCGCCAGAACGTGGAGCAGCTGAAGGATAAGCACGACGAGGTGACCAACTACGTGCGCAACATCGACTACGTGCTCTCCGTGGGTGGCATCAGCCTCATGAAGTATAACATCGAGACCCACATCCTCACCATCTACAGCGAGATCAACAAGGCCCAGTACACCCTCACCCAGACCCGCGCCCTCGCGCTGGTGAGCGAGGAGCACAAGCACCGTGCCCGCCGCATCTTCAATAAGATGGACAATAAGCTGAAGGGCAACTACCACGAGGACATCCGCACCACCGTGCGCAAGAAGAGCAACATACCGCTCCACCTCATGATCCACTTCATCCCCACCCTCAAGAATGGCGAGGTGGTAGAGTATTTCGGCATGTGCCGTGACATCAGCGACCTTAAGGCCGTCGAGGCCCAGCTGGCCCAGGAGACCGTCCGCGCCCAGGAGGTGGAAGTGGTGAAGAACGCCTTCCTCCACAACATGAGCCACGAGATACGTACCCCGTTGAACTCCGTCGTCGGTTTCTCCGAACTCTTCGAGATGGACCACAACCTGGAGGACGAGGCCATCTTCATCAAGGAGATCAAGGAGAGCTCCGCCGCCCTGCTCAAGCTCATCAACGACATCCTCTTCCTCTCGCGCCTCGATGCCGGCATGATCACCATCAAGCCGCGCCCCATCGACTTCGCCTCCATCTTCGAGGCCCGTTGCGTGTCGTCATGGACGTTGCTCCAGAAGCCGGGTGTCGACTATCGCGTGAACAATCCTTATCGCAAGCTGGTACTCGAGATCGACGAGCCTTACGTATCCATGATCATCGAGAAGATCATCACCAATGCCGCCCAGCACACCACCAAGGGCTCTGTGCTGGCCCGCTACGACTATATCGGCGAGTCGCTCATGGTGTCCATCGAGGACACTGGCGATGGTATTCCCGCCGATAATATCGACCACATCTTCGAGCGCTTCGTCTCGGGCGCCAATACCGGTGTCGGTCTGGGCCTCAGCATCTGCCACGAGCTCATCGAGTATATGGGTGGCCGCATTCAGCTCAAGTCCACCGTGGGCAAGGGCACCGTGGTTTGGTTCACCCTGCCTTGCAAGGTCTTGGAAATGGAACGTCAATAACATCATTATAGCAGCATCATGACTAGAAGACTATATATCATCACCCTTACCTTAGTGCTGTGGGTTTGCTCCTTACCCTCGGCGCGGGCTCTCTATATCAGGGAGTACACCGAGGAGCGCCCCCTCATCATCGCCAGCGACTGGGAGTTCCCGCCTTATGAGTTCCTCAACGACATGGGCAACCCCGACGGCTATAACATCGAGGTGCTCGACCTGATACTCTCCCGTCTGGACATCCCCCACAAGTACGAGATGAACGAGTGGTACAAGTGTACCGAGTCCTTCGAAAGCCGCAAGGCCGACCTCATCCACGCCCTTACCTTCAAGTATCAGCATGCGCCCTATGTCATGACGCAGAACATGATCACCTATTACAACGTGAGGATAGCCCGCTTCCATACCACGCCGCCCGTCCACCACATCCGCGATATCACTGAGAACAATACCGTCGTGCTCAAGAAGAACGACTATGGCGATTTGCGCTTGGCCGAGATGAACGATCTGGCCTTCCATACCGAATACCACTCCTCGCGCGAGGCCCTCATCGGTCTGCGCTCCGGCAAGTATAAGTACTACATCTGGGGCGAGGTTCCCCTCCAATCCAAGCTCAAGGAGTATGGTGTCGATGGCGTGGTGCTCGACGAGATCGACATCCCCGCCGGCGAACTCCGCATCATCGGCTACGATAAGGAACTCATAGATGCCATCGACGATACCTATGCCCGACTCGAGCAAGCGGGCGACATCGAGCGCATCCGCGACAAGTGGTTCCATCCCGAGCGTGTCCACAACGACACCTCGCCCGTCACCCTCATCCTCCTTCTGGGTGTCATCATTGCCGGCATCATCGCCTTCCTGCTCAGCCGGCTCATCCGCACCCGCGTACGCGTGGCCATCACCCGCACCGTCGACCTGAACCGCATGATGAACCAGGCCCTCAACATGGGTGCCTACGGTATCGTGGAGTTCGATGTAATCAACAATACCCTCCGCAATGTCCACGGCTCTGTGTTGCCTTATGAGGACATCACCCCCGAGGAGTTCCTCGCCCGCATGAAACCCGTTCAGGCCACCATTCTCCATCAGAACAATCAGGGCCTCATCCGCGGATTTGCCGACTCCTTCGAACTCACCATCAGCCTCAACGTAGGCTCCCTTGAAGAGCCCGTTTGGAAGGATTTCTACGGCAATGCCTTGGCCGAGAAGGAGAACGGCCACACACGCTATATCATCTATACCGTACAGGATATGACCCAGGCCCTGCTCGAGGAGCAGGAGAACCGCGTCACCGGTAGTAAGTTCCATAAGATGTTCGAGACCAACCCCATCGCCATGGCGTTCTACGATACCCATGGCTACCCCATCGACATCAACGCCAAGATGAGGGAGATCTGCGGGATCACCGACGACTCCATGATGACCTATTGGCAATCCCTGTCGCTCTTCGATGTCCCCCTGATGGAAGGCCAGATCACCCGCGACACCAGGGAGGTCTTCCATGTGTGCCAGCGCATGTACTATCCCGACCTCGGCATCTTCAAGTACATCGAGGCGAAGATCTATCCCGCCCTCGACGAGAATGGCGAGTTGCGCTACTTCATCTGCACCTCCCGCGACTTGACCCACGAGCGCGAGATCTATCTGCAGCAGCGCCGCCACGAACGCGAGATGGAGAAGGCCAATGCCTCCATCCAGTCTTACGAGAACCAGCTGCGCTATCTGCTCGACAATAGTAAGATGTTCATCTGGAAGTACGATCCCTTCACCAATCAGATCGCCATCAGCCGCTCGGGCCATAAGAGCGATTATCAGGAAACCATCGATCAGTTCTTCAAGGACATCGATAGCGCCGACCTCACCGAGGCCCTCGAGCAAGTCAGGGTCAGCGTCACCGAGAAGAAGCCTTACAACGCGGTGGCCCACTTCAACGCCACACCTATGGAGAAGCACCCCGTATGGTATGCCATCAACGGTATCCCCAAGTCCAAGCGCGACGGCTCCCTCTCCCACTTCTTCGGCATCGCCCGTAACATCACCGACCTCATGGAGGCCCAGCGCAAGCTGAAGGAAGAAACCAAGCGCGCCGAGGATTCGGGTAAGATGAAGAGTGCCTTCCTCGCCAATATGACCCACGAAATCCGCACCCCGCTCAATGCCATCGTGGGCTTCTCCGACCTCCTCCCCGTGGTCGACACCAACGAGGAGCGCATGAACTTCATCCGCATCATCCGCAACAACTGCGACATGCTCATGCGCCTCATCAACGATATCCTCGAGGCCTCCAACATGGGTCAGGCCCTCGCCATCAAGCCCGAGCCGTGCGACTTCGCTCAGGTGTTCGACGACATCTGTCAGACCCTCGCCCAGCGCGTACAGGAGCCCGGCGTGGAGTTCATCAAGGACAATCCTTATGCCTCCTTCCCCGCCACGCTCGACAAGGGCCGCATCCAGCAGGTGCTCACCAACTTCGTTACCAATGCCGTGAAGTACACCCATCAGGGTCATATCAAGGTGGGCTATCGCGAGGAGCAGGAGGGTATCTACTTCTATTGCGAGGACACCGGTGCCGGTATTCCCAAGGAGAAGCAGGCCAGCGTGTTCGAGCGCTTCGTCAAGCTCAACGACTTCGTGCAGGGCACGGGTCTTGGCTTGAGTATCTGCAAAGCCATTGCCGACCGCTGTGGCGGCAGAATCGGTGTCACCTCCGAGGGTGAGGGCCACGGCTCCACCTTCTGGCTCTGGACACCCCGCGAAATTGCAGGGGTTAGTGGTTAGAGGTTAGAGGTTAGAGAATAGTTGGTTAAACGCAGAGTATAAACATAATAAAAAAACGGGTATTCGGGACTAAGAGAAGGAGTGAAAAGAGTAATCTCTAACCCCTAACCTCTAACCCCTAACCACTAGAAAGTTGAGCAAGCAAAGCTTGTGAAACTTGAATTATTAACTCTATGCAAAATAGTAAATACTTGCTCGCGACGGAGCGCGACCTGAAATGGGGCCTCACCGTCAGCACCGTAGGCTACGAAGAGATTGCCCCCGGCGATCCCTACCCCACCAAGGGCCATGCCGACGGCTATTACTTTAACATCGAGAAGGGGCGCGTGCTCAATGAGTACCAGCTGCTCTATAATCCCGAAGGCGAAGGCGTCTTCGAGAGTGCCCATTGTCCGCAGACCAAGATCAAGGCGGGCGATATGTTCCTGCTCTTCCCGGGCGAGTGGCACACTTACCACCCCAACCCGCGTGTGGGCTGGAAGAGCCATTGGATCGGATTCAAGGGCCGCAATATGGACGACCGTGTCAAGGCCGGCTTCCTCACCCCCGAGAAACCCATCTACCATGTGGGCTATTCCGCCATCATCGAGGGCCTCTACCGCCGCGCCTTTGCCGCCGCCCGCGAGGAGGCGGCCTACTCCCAGCAGGAGATGGCGGGCCTCGTGAACCATCTTATCGGCAAGATGTACTCCCTGGAGCGTAACATCGAGCTGAGCCGCAACCAGCAGCAGGTCGACATGATCGACAAGGCCCGCTGGCGCATCCGTGAGAGCCTCGAGTCCGAGACCACCATCCAGGGCATCGCCGAGGAGCTGGGCGTGAGCTACAGCAACTTCCGCAAACTCTTCAAGGAGTACACCGGCCTCTCTCCCGCCACTTATCAGCAGGAGTTGCGCCTACTCCGCGCCAAGGAGCTGCTCTCCACCACCGACCTCTCCATCAAGGAGATTGCCTACCGCCTCAACTTCGAATCGCCCGATTACTTCTCCGCCAAGTTCAAGGCCAAAATGGGCATCAAACCAAGTGAAGTCAAAACAAAATAAAAGCCCTCCCTTCCGGGGGGGCTTTTATTTTGGAGGTGAGAGGTGAGAAGCTAGAAGCTAGAGATATGTACCGTAGGTAATGAGTGGCTTTGCCAGCTATTCTCTAACCCCTAACTACTAACCCCTAACCACTTATTTAGAAGAGCAAAGCTCTTTCTAAATAATACGTCAGCATTCCCGCCAGATAGCCGACAAACACTATCCACGTAATCTTCTTCATATACCATCCGAAGGTGATCTTCTCGAGGCCCATCACCACCACACCGGCGGCAGAGCCGATAATCAGCATCGAACCACCCACACCGGCACAGTAGGCCAGCAGCTGCCAGAAGATACCGTCCACGGCCATGTCGCCCGCAGCAGCCACCGGATACATACCCATACAGCCGGCCACCAGCGGCACATTATCCACGATACTCGACATCACACCGATGATACCCGTTACCAGGAAGTGGTTGCCCTCGAAGGTCTGATCCAGCACGCCGCCCAGCATGGTCAGCACACCTACCTCCTGCAGCACGGCCACAGCCATCAGGATGCCCAGGAAGAACATGATGGTCGATAGGTCAATCTTCGAGAGCAGATCGCTCACGCGCTTGGCCATCGTGTCGTCCTCAGCGGTATTGTAATGGAATATCTCGGTCACCGTCCAGAGCACGCCCAGCACCAGCAGGATGCCCATAAACGGCGGCAGATGAGTGAGCATCTTAAACACGGGCACGAAGCACAGACCGCCCACGCCCAGCCAGAAGATGATGTTTCTCTGAGCCTTGGTAAACTGCGTCACCTCGGCCTTCGGCAGATTCTGACTCTTGTCGAACTTGCCCTGCAACTGGTATTGCAGAATGAAGGCCGGCACCAGCATCGAGATGAGCGACGGCACGAAGATCTCTGTCAGCACGCCCTCGGTGGTAATCACACCCTTGATCCACAGCATGATGGTGGTCACATCGCCAATGGGCGAGAAGGCGCCACCCGAGTTGGCGGCTATCACCACCAGCGCGGCATATATCAGTCGGTCGCCACGGCTCTGCACCAGTTTCCTCAGCACCATGATCATCACAATACTCGTGGTGAGGTTATCCAGGATGGCCGAGAGGAAGAAGGTCATAAAGGCCATTCTCCACATCAGTTTGCGCTTGGAGCGCGTCTTCAGGGCATCGCGCACAAAATTGAAACCGCCGTTCGAGTCCACAATCTCCACAATCGTCATCGCTCCCATCAGGAAGAACAGCGTTCCAGCGGCATCTCCCAGGTGATGCTCTATCACCTCGGCTATGTGGTGCACCACCTCGCCACCGGGAATCTCAGGGTAATACGCTGCCGGGCCCATCATCAGCAGTGTCCAGCATAGAACACACATCAGCAGGGCTATCGCAGCCTTGTTGACCTTCGTTACGCTCTCCAGGGCTATGCACAAATAGCCCACACAGAAAACCGCAACAATCAGAATCGTTAATGTAGTCATGTTGTATTAATTATAATGTATAACGTAATTTCGTGTGCAAAGGTACGAATAAGTGAGAAGAAAACCAAATTATTTTCGCTTGTTATCAAAAATTCAAGTCCAAAAATCAAATAAATAAGTTACTCACGCCATTTTCATCGTACCTTTGCCCACGAATCTGCTAAAAACAAAATTAGAATGGAACAAAAAACATATTTTTTCGCCGTAGACCTGGGCGCCACATCCGGTAGAACCATACTTGGTTCTACCTCTCACCTCTCAAAGGCTACGGGTAGGCGCGTCAGCGGGAATCCTCTCACCTCTCACCTCTCTCTCGAAGAGCTCACCCGTTTTCCCAATAATCTCATCGAGCAAGGCGGCCACTTCTACTGGGACATTTACGCCCTCTACTTCGAAATCATCCGCGGCCTCAAGGAGGTAGCCCGCCGCGGCATCCAGATCACCAGCATCGGTATCGACACCTGGGGCGTCGACTTCGTCTTCATCGGCTCCGACAATGCTATATTAAGGAACCCGCGCGCGTATCGCGATCCTATTACATTTGCCGCCATGGACGATTATCTCGAGAACGTCATCTCGCGCCGCGAGGTTTACGATATCACCGGCATCCAGCTCATGAACTTCAACTCCATCTTCCAGCTTTACGCCATGCGTAAGGAGGATAATGCCGCCTTCCGCCATGCCCGCAAGATACTCTTCGTGCCCGATGCCCTTTCGTGGATGCTCACCGGCCAGGAGGTGTGCGAGTATACCATCGCCTCCACCTCGCAGCTGCTCGATCCCCGCACCAAGGAGCTCGATGCCCGATTGCTCCAGTCCGTGGGCCTCACGCGTGAAAAATTCGGCCGCATGGTCATGCCCGGCACCCAGATTGGCGTGCTCACCGACGAGGTTCAGCGCCTCACCGGCTTGGGCCCCGTGCCCGTCATAGCTGTGGCTGGTCACGACACCGGCTCGGCCGTAGCAGCCGTGCCCGCCCGCGATGAGAACTTTGCCTACCTCTCCAGCGGCACGTGGAGCCTCATGGGTATCGAGACGCGCGATGCCATCATCTCCGACCTCTCTTACGAGCGCAACTTCACCAACGAGGGCGGCATCAACGGCACCACCCGTTTCCTCAAGAACATCTGCGGCATGTGGCTCTACGAGCGCTGCCGTCTGGAGTGGGGCGAGACGAACCACGCAGAGCTGCAAGCCTCTGCGATGACCGTCGAGGCCTTCCGCAGCCTCATCAACCCCGATGACCCCACCTTCGCCAACCCCTCATCCATGGTAGAGGCCATTCAGCAATACTGCCGCCGCACCTCTCAGCCCGTCCCCGAGACACCCGCCGAGATCTGCCGCTGCATCTTCGACTCCCTCGCCCTCCGCTACCGCCAAGTCTTCACCTGGCTCATGGAATTCAGGGGCTCCCCTCTAAATGATGTGGTTCTCCACATCATTGGCGGAGGCTCCCTCAATAAATACCTCAACCAATTCACCGCCAACGCCACAGGCGTCGTGGTGAAAGCCGGTCCCCAGGAAGGCACCGCCCTCGGCAACATCATGATGCAAGCTCAGTCTGCAGGTTTGGTTAACGACATCTGGCAGATGCGCCAGATCATCGCCAACTCCATCGACCTCGTCACCTACACTCCTCAGGACCGCCCCCTCTGGGACGCCGCCTACGAGAAATACCTAAAGATTACCCAATAGGGCTTTGCTAGGTATTCTCTCACCTCTCACTTCTCACCTCTCACTTCTCACCTCTCACCTCCTTTAAAAATTAAATTTTTAAAACATATAATTATGAAAGCAACCCTTATTGAAAAAGCGTATGAGGTCGCCAAAGACCGCTACGCCGCCATTGGTGTCGATACCGACGCCGTTCTCGACACCCTCCAGAAGCAACAGATCTCCCTCCACTGCTGGCAGACCGACGATGTAGTCGGTTTCGAGCGCAACGAGGCTCTCTCCGGAGGTATCCAGACCACAGGTAACTATCCCGGCCGTGCCCGCAACATCGACGAGGTACGTCAGGACATCGAGTTTGTCAAGACCCTCATCGCCGGTAACCACCGCCTCAATCTCCATGAGATCTATGGCGACTTCGGCGGCAAGTTCGTCGATCGCGACCAGGTAGAAGTCTCTCACTTCCAGAGCTGGATCGACTGGGCCAAGGCCAACAACATGAAGCTCGACTTCAATTCCACCTCATTCTCCCACCCCAAGAGTGGCGATCTCACCCTCTCTAACCCCGACAAGGGCATCCGCGACTTCTGGATCGAGCACACCAAGCGTTGCCGCCGCATTGCCGATGCCATGGGTAAGGCCCAGGGCGATCCCTGTATCATGAACATCTGGGTTCACGACGGCTCTAAGGACATGCCCGTACAGCGCAAGAAGTACCGCGAAATCCTCGCCGCCTCGCTCGATGAGATCATGGAGGAGCGTCTCGATGGCGTGAAGAACTGCTTCGAGGCCAAGCTCTTCGGTATCGGTCTCGAGAGTTACACCGTGGGCTCACATGATTTCTACACCGCCTATTGCGCCACCCGCAAGCAGATGTACACCATCGATACCGGCCACTACGAGCAGACCGAGAATGTGTCCGACTTCGTCAGCACCCTGCTCATGTACGTGCCCGAGTTGATGCTCCATGTGTCGCGCCCCGTACGCTGGGACTCCGACCATGTTACCATCATGAACGATCAGACCCTCGACCTCTTCAAGGAGCTGGTACGTGCCGACGCCCTCGATCGCGCCCATGTAGGTCTCGATTATTTCGATGCCTCCATCAATCGCATCGGCGCCTACCTCGTAGGCACCCGCGCCACTCAGAAGTGCATCCTGCAGGCCCTCCTCGAGCCCAAGGAGCTGCTGCGTAAGTACGAGGACAATGGTCAGTACTTCGAGCGCCTCGCCCTGATGGAAGAGGCCAAGAGCATGCCTTTCGGCGCCGTGTTCGATTACTTCAACCTCAAGAACAACGTCCCAGTAGGCGAAGAATACATCGCCGCCATCCAGAAGTATGAGCGCGAGGTCACGAGCAAGCGATAATTTTCATTTTTCAATCTTCAATTTTCAATGGAAATTATCATCGGCCTCTTAATAATAGCGGTGGGCGCCTTCTGCCAGAGTAGCTGCTACGTCCCCATCAACAAGATCAAGCAGTGGTCTTGGGAGAGCTACTGGCTCGTTCAGGGCGTCTTCGCCTGGCTGGTGCTCCCCGTGCTCGGCGCCCTGCTCGCCGTGCCCGCGGGTCATAGCCTCTGCGAGTTGTTCAGCGCCGATCAGTCGTTCAATATCTGGATGACCATCCTCTTCGGCGTCCTCTGGGGCGTGGGCGGCCTCACGTTCGGCCTCTCCATGCGTTACCTCGGTGTGGCCCTCGGCCAGAGCATCGCCCTCGGCACCTGTGCCGGTCTGGGCACCATCCTCGGCCCCGTGCTGCTCAATGTGTTCTTCCCCGAGCTCGATGCCCTCTCCTCGCTCACGTTTGCCGTGTTCCTTGGCGTGGCCGTCACCCTCCTGGGCATCGGCATCATCGGTTATGCCGGTCTTCTCAAGGCCCAGTCGCTCTCCGAGGAGGAGCAGCGCGAAGCCGTGAAGGACTTCAACTTCCCCCGTGGCCTCGCCATTGCCCTGCTCGCCGGTTTCATGAGTGGCTGTTTCAATGTCGGTCTCGAGTTCGGTAAAGATATCCATTTCGGCTATCTCACCGACCCCATGTTCCGCACCCTCCCCGCCACCATGCTCGTCACGCTCGGCGGTTTCGTCACCAATGCCGTTTACTGTCTCTTCCAGAATCAGCGCAACCATACTTGGGGCGATTACCTCAAGGGCCATGTCTGGGCCAACAATCTGCTGTTCTGCCTCTTGGCGGGTGCCCTGTGGTACAGTCAGTTCTTCGGCCTCTCGCTGGGCAAGGGCTTCCTCACCGATAGCCCCACGCTCACCACGCTGTCGTTCTGCATCCTCATGGCCCTCAATGTGGTGTTCTCCAATGTCTGGGGCATTATCCTCAAGGAGTGGAAGGGCTGTTCCCAGAAGACCATCGCCGTCCTCATCGCCGGCATCATCGTTCTCATCATCTCCTGCTTCCTCCCGCAGATGATCTGAAAACAGCGGCTGAAAGTTAAAATAAGATTAAAATATCGGGATCTCTCACAAGGTTCCGATATTTTTATTGTACCTTTGCATCAAGTTATCCTTAGCTATGCTAGGAGAAACCAAAACATTAACTATTATATGAAAAAGATCATAAAATTCTACAGTGCCGCTATGTGCGGACTTTTAACCCTGGGTTCGTGTGCCCAGGAAGTGATTAACGATCCAGAGCCCGAGCCCAACAGCATGCTGAAGGTGATGACACGTTCAGGAGAAGAAGCCGTTGTAGCATATCCCGTCAGACTCTATGTGTTTGGTGATGACGGGAAGTGTAAGACCATGCAGATTCTGGAAGATGCCAGCAATCAGTTGTCAGTGAAACTCCCTGAAGGCACCTATAGTGTCTATGGTCTGGGAGGAGCCGATGCCACTCGTTACGTGCTGCCATCTCAGGAGGAGGCCTCCGCAACATCAGTCATCTCCTTACAGAGTGGACAGCAACTAGGCGATCTGATGGCCGGACAATCTACCGTCAGTCTGTCAGCCAACGGAACCAACAACCTTACCATAGGACTCAACAGAAAGGTGATGCTGATAAAGAGTCTCGTTATCAAGGATGTTCCTGTCGGAACCGGGGCTGTGAGCGTGAAGATAGCCCCATTGCGAGAGTCAATTTGTCTTGACGGCAGCTATCAGGGCGAAAAAGGAGGAGCCACCATCAGTCTGGCCAAACAAGATGATGGAACCACTTGGAAGATGACATCAGAGAATAACTATCTGTTACCTTCCGTCAACAAACCCACGATTACCATTACCATCGACAACACCTCTTTCTCGTATAACTGTGCGACAGAGATGACTGCCAACCATAAGATCAACATCGAGGGTACTTACAAACCTGCCACTGTGACGACCCCGACGGAAGTAACGCTCACAGGAACTATCACCGGTGCCACCTGGGAAGAAGAAAAGGCTATCGATTTCAGCTTCGGCGAAGGAACCAACGAGCAAGAAACACCCGCTGCAAGCGCTCCAAAAGTTGGAGAAATCTATCAAGGATGCTATGTCTTGGCAGTTGATGGGAATAAAGTAACGCTGTTCTCATCAACAGAAAAAGCAATATCATATAATGGTGGATTACCACAAGTCAAAGCTGCAATAAATACAGCATTGGAAACATATAACACCTCTGATAGAATTGGAGATTGGCGACTTCCAAATTCTACAGAGGCACATTTGATTGTTTCTCAACATTCAACAATCGCAGAAAAAACTTCATTACCTATAAACAGTAATGGATATTTTTATAGTAATAATGAGGATATTGACGCATTTATAATCAGTAATGGGAGCTTTGCAAATGGCGGACTTTCCAAGGCTTACCTCCGCCCAGTAACAACCATTACAATACAATAACAATACAATCAAAAGAACCCTCGGATTTCTCCGAGGGATCTTTATTTCATCCAAAAACTCCCCGGCGCTCGCGCGTGGGGGAGTTCTCTGAACTAACATAATCTATATGCCGTTAGTAGTTTGCTTTTTGTGTTTAACGCATATTAACTCATTTACCGAAACTATTTATTTATATATTTAACGAATTGTGTGTGTCCTACTACTTGGGGAGATGGAAGGCCTCGGTCATCTCGGCGAGCTGGGCATCGCTCATGCCGTCGGGCTCGAAACCCATGGCGCGGGCATTGATGTAGATCTTGGCGGCCTTGGAGAGCACATCGATCTGATCGAAGGCATCCATCACGTCGAGACCCTTGGCGAAGACGCCGTGCTTCTCCCACATGACGACATCGTAATCCTCTAACTCCTTCAGCGTGGCATCGGCCAGGGCCTTGGAGCCGGGGAGCTGATAAGGCACGATGCCCAGACCGAGCGGACAGAAGGCCTTGGTCTCGGGGATCATGCTCCAGAGAATCTTGGTGAGCACGTCCTTGCCGAGGAACTTCTTGGAATGGCTCATGGCCACCAGCTCGATGGGATGGGTGTGGACCGTGGCGCGATAGGGACTGCCCTGCTCAATCAGAGAGGCATGGACCGTAAGATGGCTGGGAAGCTCGCTGGTGGGCATGACGGGCTCATCGGCGATGATGACATACGAGGCGCAATCGGGGAGAATGCGGATGATGGAGCCATTGGCCATGGGAAGGCGGGCGAGATCGCGCATGCGGCGGCCCGTGCCCTTGCAATAGAAATAACTACCGGCGAGGGCGGGCAGAGTGACACCAATCTGAATGGGATCGCTGATGGCGGGAAGGGCCCGGATGGCATCGTCGACAAGATCGGTGACATTAACGGTGATATTGCCGCCATTACGCTCGGCCCAGCCGTTCTGCCAGAGGTAACCGGCTACCTCGGCTATCTTCAACACCTCGGACTGGAGGGCGGCATGATTATCTAAAATACTCTTCATTATGATCAATTGAACTATTGTTTTAATTCTGCTGCAAATATAAGACGATTTCACGACAAGAGACCATAATTTTTGATTTTTCGACTTTAATTTATGATTTCCATCGAAAATGTTTTGGGATTATGGAAATTCTTCGTAAATTTGCACCTCAGAGATGAACAACAAAATACAAGATACGAAATGGAGTGAAAACGTGATTCTGGTGGATGCCGACTACGTGGACAAAGTGGCGTTTAACCTCACGGTGAACTTCGAAAGGATGATAGGACGCAGGATTCCGAAGGCCGACATGGCGAAGTGGATAGTATGCGTGGCACTGGACGGGGGCGTAAGGCCACCGAAGGATTCCTTGGGGAGCAAGGAGCAGGGGGCAGGGAGCAAGACGCAATCGACCCTGGTGGTGCTGGTGCACAAGAAGGAGAAGACGGCGATGGAGAACTTTGAGCCGGGGGTGTATGAGGAGCTGAACGGCAAGGCCTTCAAGGACCAACTGGGCGAGTTTGAGATTGGCGCCTACCCCATAGAGCCCATTCCGGGCGGCGAGGACTACCTGATAGACGCTCTGAAGCTGGTGACGGGGCAGAAGGAGGTGAAACGCGTGATCGTGATTCCGGATGCGGAAAACGACTATATATATAATAAGGTACGCGAGGCACTGAACCGCGTGGACGATGACGAGAAGCGCATGACGGTGCTGGCGATGCAGCCCATGCCGGGGGGAAACTTCAAGCAGGAAATCTTGGGGTATTCGCTCATGGCGGCATTAGGGATCAGCTCGGAAGAGCTGAAGCCCAGAGGTGAGAGGTGAGAGGTGAGAGGTGAGAAGCTAGAGATATGCGAGATAAACGAATCAAAATTGAAAATTGAAAATTGAAAATTGAAATATTATGGCAAGGGTATTGATGATTGGAGCGGGTGGCGTGGCCACCGTGGCTGCGTTTAAGATAGCGCAGAACGCTGACGTGTTTACGGAGTTTATGATTGCATCGCGCAGAAAAGAAAAGTGTGATGCAATAGTGAAGGCAATAGAGGCTAAGAGTAATCTCTCACCTCTCACCACTCAAAGGCTACGGGTAGGCGCGTCAGCGGGAATCCACTCACCTCTAAAAATAAAGACCGCTCAGGTGGATGCGGATGATGTGGAGCAGCTGAAGGCGCTCTTTAACGACTACAAGCCGGAGCTGGTGATCAATCTGGCGCTGCCTTATCAGGACCTGACCATCATGGACGCTTGTCTGGCGTGCGGATGCAGCTATCTGGACACGGCCAACTATGAGCCGAAGGACGAGGCGCACTTTGAGTACTCATGGCAGTGGGCTTACCGCGAGCGCTTCGATAAGGCGGGGCTGACGGCCATCCTGGGTTGCGGATTCGACCCGGGCGTGACGAGCATCTACACGGCCTATGCCGCCAAGCACCACTTCAAGGAGATACAGTATCTGGACATCGTGGACTGTAATGCGGGCGACCACCACAAGGCGTTTGCCACGAACTTCAACCCGGAGATCAATATCCGCGAGATCACCCAGAAGGGACTCTACTGGGAGAACGGGCAATGGGTGGAGACGGAGCCGCTGGAGATTCACAAGGACCTGACTTACCCGAACATCGGCCCGAGGGACAGCTATCTGCTGCACCACGAGGAGATAGAGAGCTTGGTGATTAACTACCCCACGATTAAGCGCGCCCGCTTCTGGATGACGTTCGGACAGCAGTATCTGAAGCACCTGGAGGTGATTCAGAATATCGGCATGAGCAGAATCGACGAGGTGGAGTACGAGGCTCCGCTGGCCGATGGCAGCGGCGTGGCCAAGGTGAAGATAGTGCCACTGCAGTTCCTGAAGGCGGTATTGCCGAACCCGCAGGATCTGGGCGAGAACTACGAGGGCCAGACGAGCATAGGTTGTCGCATACGCGGTATAGGCAACGACGGCAAGGAGCATACGTACTACGTGTATAACAACTGCAGCCACCGCGCCGCGTATGAGGAGACGGGCATGCAGGGTGTGAGCTACACCACGGGTGTGCCGGCGATGATCGGTGCGATGATGTTCTGCAAGGGCATCTGGCGCAAGCCGGGTGTGCATAACGTGGAGGAGTTCGATCCCGATCCGTTCATGGAGCAGCTCAATGCGCAAGGCTTGCCTTGGGAGGAACAATTCGATATTGATATCGAATTGTAAGAGGTGAGAGGTGAGAAGCTAGAGGTGAGAGAATACTTTATAGGCAGAAATGGAAGATTTTTATTATAGGAAATTAAAAGTATACCATCAAGCAAAAGAAATAGTTGTAGACATCTATAATCTTAGTAAACATTTTCCACCTCAAGAATCTTATGGACTTACCAACCAGATTCAACGAGCTGCTGTATCAATTCCATCGAATATCGCAGAAGGAATGGGACGTTTCTCTATAAAAGAACGTCTTCATTTTATCGAAATTAGTTATGGTTCATTAATGGAAGTTATGTGTCAATTAGAAATAGCTGAAACATTGAACTATATAACTAACGAAGATCTTGCGATAGAAGAAAAGAAAATTACGGAAGTTGCAAAAATGCTCATTGGATTAAGAAGAAACTTAGAAGACAAAATGACAACAAGAAATGTATAACACAAGGTGAAAAGAGGAAGTTGTGAGATGCTGAGACATATCTCTCACCTCTCACCTCTCACCTCTCACCTCTAAAATTTTAAACTATGGCAAAAGGAAATGATGAGGCGATGACACCTCAACAGGAGAAACTGAAGGCGCTGCAGGCGGCCATGTCGAAGATTGAGAAGGACTACGGCAAGGGCTCGATTATGCGCATGGGTGACGAACAGGTGGAGCACGTGGACGTGATTCCTACCGGTTCGATCAGTCTGAACGCCGCACTGGGCGTGGGCGGTTACCCCAAGGGAAGAATCATTGAGATATACGGTCCGGAATCGAGCGGTAAGACCACACTGGCCATCCATGCCATCGCAGAGGCTCAGAAAGCGGGCGGCATAGCTGCCTTCATCGACGCGGAGCATGCCTTCGACAGATTCTACGCCGAGAAGCTGGGTGTGGACATTGACAACCTCTACATATCGCAGCCGGACAACGGTGAGCAGGCCCTGGAGATAGCCGACCAGCTGATTCGCTCGAGTGCCATCGACATCATCGTGATTGACTCTGTGGCCGCGCTGACGCCGAAGAAGGAGATTGAGGGTGACATGGGCGACTCGGCCGTGGGACTCCAGGCGCGACTGATGAGTCAGGCTCTGAGAAAGCTGACATCGACCATATCGAAGACGAACACCACGTGTATCTTCATCAACCAGTTGAGAGAGAAGATCGGTGTGATGTTCGGCAATCCCGAGACGACCACGGGTGGTAACGCCCTGAAGTTCTATGCATCGGTAAGACTGGACATACGTCGCGTGACGAGCATCAAGGACGGCGACAACGTGATAGGCAATCAGGTGCGCGTGAAGATTGTGAAGAACAAGGTGGCGCCTCCCTTCCGCAAGGCTGAGTTTGAGATTACCTTCGGCGAGGGTATCTCGAAGATCGGTGAGATTGTGGATCTGGGCGTGGAGTATGGCATCATCAAGAAGAGTGGCTCGTGGTTCAGCTATGGTGAGTCGAAGTTGGCACAGGGTCGCGATGCCGTGAAGGAGCTGCTGAAGGATAACCCGGAGCTATGCGATGAGTTAGAGCAGAAGATTATGTCGGCGATTGCCGACAAGTAGAAGTGAGAAGCTTCTCACCTCTCACCACAAAAAAAACCGCCTTTTGGGCGGTTTTTTTATTTCTGAATCGGGGTTCCGTTCTTGATGCCATTGGGACCCTTCTTGGTGGTGATGCGCTTCTTGGAAGTGAGCTTAGAGGTCTTAGAAGGGGCGGGGGCATTGAGGTTACCATCGCGTGTGGTGGTCTTCTCAACTGTACCAGAACCATTGAAGTGAACAATCAGGATCTTATTGTTAGAACGCTGGTAGAGCCAGTTGTAATAACCGTTCTCGCCATACTCGATCTTCTCGGGCTCACCGGCGGCCATCTCAACCTCGTCCTCAGAGAAGCCGATACCTACGTGACCGCTACGGATCATGGCACGTGAACCCTCGGAGGTCTGCACCTTCTTACCAGGACCGGGAGCGAAGATATAGCCGAAGTAGTCCTCCTCCTTCTCGGCATTATGCTGATCGAGCACGATGTCGGTATAGAAATAGGTACCCAGCGTGGTGTTCTTCAGCTTAACGGTGGCCTTGTCGTCGTTCTTATGAGGATTGATGGCCTCGAGCTGGTATTCAGCCAGACGGGGGATGGACTGAAGCTTCTTGGTGGTCTCGTTGAGCATCTTGGTGGGATACTTGGTGTGGATGACGCGACCGATGTAAACACGATAGTTATAGCTGTTGATGTTCATGACATCCTCGACGAGCTCGAAGGAATTGGGGAAGAGGTACTTGGCCTCGTCCATGATGAACTCATCATCGCGCATACCGCTATTGGTCTTCGAGATAGCCACGTTCTGGAAGAACTCATTACCATCCTCGTCCTCGACGATGATCTTGACGGGGTAGTTGCGGGTGCCGACACCAACGGCGATCACCGTAACGGGCATGTCCTTGTCGACCAAGACATCCTGATAACCCTCGCCATCGTACTCGGTATCGATGCGATAGTACTGGGTCTTGGTGTAGAGGGTCTTACCCATGAGCTGCTCGCGGGCAATGTCGACATCGCCGAGGTAGGCCAGCGTGGGCACACCGGTCTTCTGGTAGCAATAGTCCTCGAAAGAGCCGCTGGGGATTTCATAGTAATACTGCTTGCCGTTGTCCTGACACTCGAAATCGATGCGTGAATGTCCGTCGCTACTCTCATGATGGCCTTTATAGACCATGATCTTGTACTTCAGAGGCATGCTGCTCACCTCCTTGCCGGTGGCGGCATCGGTAAAGGTCTTCACCACAAGATCGTACTTCTCGGGCATGACCATGAACTTCATACCCTCTTTCCAATCGCAGAGGCTGTAGTACTTGAAGTGCTGCCCGAGGAAATCCTGGGCGTTCTCCTGTTCCTGCTGAGCTGCTGCCAACTCATCGGCCATCTGAGTCTGGGCACTCTTCTTGGCTCCCTTCGTCTTCACGATATAGGGATTCTGCTGGGCAGATGCTGCCAAAAAGGCAAGAGCCATACAGGCCGTAAAAATCATTCTTTTCATGACTATCGATAGTTTTATTTCGAATTCTGACTGCAAAGATAAATTTATTCTCGCGAAAAACCAAATTTTATGTGACAAAATGTCGTATTGGAAAAGATTTTTTCGTGAAAAAGACATTTTGGCACATGCTTTGCTCAAAAAAACAACAGGAAAAGGGGACCAAAAGTTGGAGTGAAGAGAGTAATCTCTAACCTCTCACCTCTCACCCCTCACCTCTAATTGAATAGTATAAATTAAAAAAGATAAGAATTATGGGAAAGATTATTGGAATCGATTTAGGAACTACCAACAGCTGCGTTGCCGTATTCGAGGGTAACGAGCCAGTAGTAATTGCCAACAGCGAGGGTAAGCGCACAACTCCCTCAGTAGTTGGTTTTGTAGAGAACGGTGAGCGTAAGATTGGCGATCCCGCCAAGCGTCAGGCCATTACAAACCCAAAGAACACGATTTACTCCATCAAGCGTTTCATGGGTGAGAACTGGCAGCAGACCGAGAAGGAAATCTCGCGCGTACCTTATAATGTAGTAAACGAGGGTGGCTATCCCCGTGTGGACATCAACGGACGTAAGTACACCCCGCAGGAGATCAGCGCCATGGTGCTGCAGAAGATGAAGAAGACCGCCGAGGACTATCTGGGTCAGGAGGTAACGGACGCCGTGATCACCGTGCCCGCCTACTTCTCAGACTCTCAGCGTCAGGCTACCAAGGAGGCCGGTCAGATTGCCGGACTGAACGTGAAGCGTATCGTGAACGAGCCTACCGCCGCTGCTCTGGCATACGGTGTGGACAAGGCCAACAAGGATATGAAGATTGCCGTGTTCGACCTGGGTGGTGGTACATTCGATATCTCTATCCTGGAGTTTGGTGGCGGTGTGTTCGAGGTGCTCTCTACCAACGGTGATACCCACCTGGGTGGTGATGACTTCGACCAGGTGATCATCGATTGGCTGGTACAGGAGTTCAAGAACGACGAGGGTGCCAACCTGAAGGACGACCCCATGGCTATGCAGCGCCTGAAGGAGGCTGCCGAGAAGGCTAAGATCGAGCTGAGCTCATCGACCAGCACCGAGATTAACCTGCCTTACATCATGCCCGTGGCCGGTGTGCCTAAGCACCTGGTAAAGACCCTGACTCGCGCTAAGTTCGAGCAGCTGGCCCACGACCTGATTCAGGCTTGTCTGGCTCCATGTCAGAAGGCTATCGCCGATGCACACTTGACAACCGCTGATATCGACGAGGTGATCCTCGTGGGTGGTTCAAGCCGTATCCCCGCCGTGCAGACGCTGGTAAAGAACTACTTCGGCAAGGAGCCTTCGAAGGGTGTGAACCCCGACGAGGTGGTAGCCGTAGGTGCTTCGATCCAGGGTGCCATTCTGAACAAGGAGGGCGGTGTAGGCGACATCGTACTGCTCGACGTAACCCCGCTGACACTGGGTATCGAGACCATGGGTGGCGTAATGACCAAGCTGATTGAGGCTAACACCACCATTCCTTGCAAGAAGAGCGAGGTATTCTCGACCGCTGCTGACAATCAGACAGAGGTAACCATCCACGTGCTGCAGGGTGAGCGCCCCATGGCTGCTCAGAACAAGAGCATCGGTCAGTTCAACCTCACCGGTATCGCTCCCGCACGTCGTGGTATTCCTCAGATTGAGGTGACCTTCGACATCGACGCCAACGGTATCCTGAAGGTAAGTGCCAAGGATAAGGCCACCGGTAAGGAGCAGGCCATCCGCATCGAGGCTTCATCTGGTCTGTCTCAGGACGAGATCAACCGCATGAAGGCCGAAGCCGAGCAGAACGCTGAGAACGATAAGAAGGAGCGCGAGCGCGTGGACAAGATGAACCAGGCTGACTCAATGATTTTCCAGACCGAGAACCAGCTGAACGAACTTGGTGACAAGATTCCCGCACAGCACAAGCCCGCTATCGAACAGGCCCTCCAGCAGCTGAAGGATGCCCACAAGGCCGGCGATGTTGCAGCTATCGACAGTGCCATCGCAGCCCTCAACCAGGCTTGGCAGACCGCATCGGCTCAGATGTACCAGCAGGGTGCAGCCGGTCAGCCCGGCGGCGACACCTATCAGGGTGGCCAGCAGGCCGGTCCTCAGCAGGAGGGTCCGAAGCCCGAGGACATTCAGGACGCCGACTTCGAGGAGGTGAAGTAAAGTTTACTCGGCGAAGCCAAGTAAAATCTTAATAAATCATAGAAATCCCGCTACAACGATGGTTGTGGTGGGATTTTTTCGTATCTTTGCAGCGCAATGCAAAAAGTGAAGAACAGCGAGATTCTGCTTTCCTATATCAGGGAGGGGCGGACGATGACCCAACGCGAAAAGCTATGGCTCATCGTCAGCCTAAGTATTCCCTCGATTCTGGCACAGATATCGGCCACGGTGATGTTCTTCATCGATGCCTCGATGGTGGGACATCTGGGAGCCAAAGCCTCAGCCGCCATCGGACTGGTAGAGACAACGGGTTGGCTGATGGGCGGATTGGCCTCGGCGGCCAACATGGGATTCTCGGTTCAGGTGGCACACTTCATAGGTGCCAACGATTTCGAGGCGGCCCGAAGGGTGCTGCGACAATCGCTGGTGTGCTGCATGATCTGGGCATTGATGATATCCACGACCTCGCTCATCATCGCCCCCCACCTACCCTATTGGCTAGGTGGCACAGAGGAGATAGCCCGCGATGCCTCGCTCTACTTCGCCATATTCGGCGTGGCCAGCATCTTCTTCCAGATGGAAGGATTGGCGGGTTCGATGCTGAAATGCTCTGGAAACATGAAGATTCCATCGATGCTGAACATCGGCATGTGTGTGATGGACGTGGTGTTCAACTACCTATTTATATATATACTCGACTTGGGCGTGATGGGCGCCGCCATCGGCACCGGCGTGGCCATGCTGATAACGGCCGGATTGATGATGTACTTCCTATTGGTAAGGTCGAAGATGCTCGCACTCGTGGGCCATCCCGGATCGTTCAAACCCCGCGAAGACACCATCCGCACAGCCTTTAAGATAGGGGCGCCGATGGGGTTGCAACATATGCTGATGGGTGGTGCCCAGGTGGTAAGCACGCTGATTGTGGCCCCGTTGGGCACGATCTCCATCGCCGCCCACTCACTAGCCATTACCGTGGAGAGCCTCTGCTACATGCCGGGATTCGGTATTGCCGAGGCGGCCACCACCCTCGTGGGACAAGGTATCGGCGCGGGACAGAAGTTGCTGACCCGCTCGTTTGCCTATCTCTCGGTGGGTCTGGGTATTGCCGTGATGACGGTGATGGGCGTGTTGATGTGGATATTCGCCCCGGAGCTGATGAGTATCATGTCGCCCGTGGAGGAGGTGATCAACATGGGCACGGAGGTACTCCGCATAGAGGCTTGGGCAGAACCGATGTTTGCCGTGGCCATCGTGGCTAACGGTGTGTTCATCGGTGCTGGCGACACGATTATCCCGGCTATCATGAGCCTCAGTTCGATGTGGGCCGTACGTTTGACATTGGCCGCAACGCTCGCCCCGAAGTATGGATTGAAGGGTGTGTGGACGGCCATGGCTATCGAACTGACCTTCCGTGGAATCATCTTCTTGGCAAGGCTCTTCAAAGGAGGCTGGGCGGAGAAATTGAAATTGAAATTGAAGATTGAAAATTGAAGATTGAAAATTGAGAATTGAAAATTGAGAATTGAAAATTGAGAGTTTAGAGTTTAGAATTTAAAGATATGAAGAAGTTTTTCCTTTTGCTGATTGCAATTCATTGTTCATTGTGCACTTCTTGGGCACAGACCAAGAACACGGAGGTTTTGTTTGAAACTACGGCCGGAAATATCCGTATCGCCCTCTACGACGAGACGCCATTGACTCGCGACAACTTCCTGAAAATCACAAAGATGGGCATCTACGACTCGTTACTCATCCATCGCGTGATCAAGGACTTCATGATTCAGAGTGGCGATACCAACAGCAAGCATGCCAAACCGGGGCAACTGTTGGGCACGGGCGATTTCGACTATACCACCGAGGCAGAGTTCCGTTTGCCACAGATTTTTCATCGCAGAGGTGTGGTGGCCATGGCCCGCGAGGGCGATAAGGAGAATCCCGAACGCCGCTCGTCGGCTTGTCAATTCTATATCGTATGGGGAAAAACCTTTGATGACAAGCGATTGGCCAAGGTTCAGGAGCGCCTCGACTCAGCCACCCAGGGCTCGGTAAAGCTCACTCCCGAGATGATGGAAACCTATAAAACCATCGGTGGCACGCCCCATCTGGACGGACAATACACCGTGTTTGGCGAAGTTGTAGAGGGGATGGATGTGATAGAGAAGATTCAGGGCGTTGAGACGGACAAGAACGACCGCCCCCTGGAGGACATCCGCATCCTGAAAGCCACGGTTACAAAGGATCTGCCCCAGCCCGAAGCCGAGAAAAAGAAGGCTACGGTGAAGAAAGTGGTGAGGAAAACCGTGAGGAAAAAGTAAATACCCCAACGATTTCGCGTTGAGGTATATACATAAAAAAAGCCGCTCAAGGGTCATCAACGACTCAAGGGCGGCGCCAACAATCTATGAATAACTAAAAACCTTTTTTCTGAGAAGAAACGGAGTGTCACCACTGCGTCTTTGTTATCCTTACTAACAAATCTTTCTAACGCCTTAGAAAATACCTATCTCAATCAATCATTAATAAACCTAAAACCAAAATTCTAACTAACTATTAACTCTAACTAAAACCTAATTCAATCTATATACCTTTGAAACTAATACCTCTGTATTAATCGTCTCTTCTATTGAAGATTGTCAATTGTTTCCTTTTGACGATGCAAAGGTACGACGATTTTCGATATCTTCCAAGAAATATGACCCACTTTCCTTAAAAAAGTGGCTTTCTTTTGATATAAATCAACCAATTGTGTGCGAACACACCTAAATTGTGCTCGATAACAGCACTTTTCCCACCTTATTTGTCAAGTCCACAAACTCGGAAATCGACAACTGTTCTGGTCGACGGGTCAGAAGATCGGAGAAATTAGAATTAAGAGTTGAGAGTTGAGCGTCAGAAAGAATCTGCTTCAGCGATACGCGAAGCATCTTACGGCGCTGATTGAATACGGTTTTCACTACTCGGCGGAAGAGTTGTTCATCGCAACCCAGATCGGTTACCTCGTTGCGAGTCATACGGATAACGGCACTCTGCACCTTGGGAGGGGGATTGAACACACCGGGTTCAACCTGGAAGAGATACTCCACATGATACCAAGCCTGAATCAGTACGGAAAGGATGCCATACTGCTTATTGCCGGGTTGGGAGGCGATGCGAAGGGCCACCTCGTGCTGGATCATACCCGTACAACAAGGAATGAGATCCTTATTGTCGAGCATCTTGAAGAAAATCTGCGAGGAAATATCGTAGGGATAGTTGCCCGTAAGCACAAACTGCTGTCCATCGAACACCTCGCGGAGATCCATGCGGAGGAAATCGCCCTCTATTATAGGGGTGAGAGGTGAGGGGTGAGAGGTGAGAGACTCCTTAAATAATGTGGCTTTCAGATATGCCACACTCTCCTTATCGATCTCCACCACCTTGAGCGGACGAGGTTTTTCTACCAGATACTGGGTCATCACACCCATGCCGGGGCCTACTTCGAGTACTGGCAACTCTGCATACGGCTCATCTACGGTATCAGCGATTCGCTTGGCGATATTCAGGTCAGTTAAGAAATGCTGGCCTAGATTCTTCTTGGGTCGAACTTGTTTCATGGGTGCAAAGTTACGAATAAACGAGTGAAATACAAAATAAATGCAGATTAATTTTTATTTCCGAGTGGTAGTAACTTCGGCGAAGCCAAAGATACGAATAAGTGAGAGATTTTCCAAATTTAAATGAGAAAAAAAAGCGGGCAGGATTACTATCCTACCCACCCAAAACTATGCTTTCTTTCTCTCTCAAAATACTTATTTCGTTCCAAGATTCATTCCATTGTTAGCCTTAAGAGCCTCAGCAGCGCAAATGGCTACGATGAATGTTACCATAAATAATACTACCATAATGTTATCCTTTCTATAATCTTTAATTATGTTCCTAAATCCAGTGCAAAGGTAACGCTGTTTGCGCACACAGACAAGAAAAACAACGGAAAATAGGGAAATATTGGGGTTTCTTTGATATTTATCAATTAAAAGTCGTACCTCTGAGCTTCGCTCGAAAGTACACGGCATCTCGGAAATACAAAGAAAAACGAGTTTTCCTTTGGTATTTCGCTCGATTTGTAGTACCTTTGTGGCGTGAAAACTATTTTGACCAATGCAGCGAAAATCATCTTCCCAATACTCTTGGGAGGTGCGATTTTGTACTGGATGTACCGCGGAGAGGACTTCAGTCGCATCAGCCATGTCGTGACTAACGAGATGAACTGGACATGGATGTTGCTGAGTTTCCCCTTCGGCATATTGGCACAGATGTTTCGTGGTTGGCGATGGAAACAAACACTGGATCCCATCGAGGACCTGAGACCCAGTACCGCAAAACAAGAGTTTTCCGATCAGAAAATCAGAGCCCGAAGTGCCACTTGCATACATGCCGTTTTCGTATCGTATGCGGCTAGTCTGGTGATTCCCCGCATCGGCGAGTTCTCACGTTGTGCTGTTCTGAAGCGTATAGACGGCGTATCATTCAGCAAAGCCTTGGGCACGGTAGTTACGGAACGTGCCGTAGACACGCTGATTGTGATGCTCTACTCCGGCATCATCTTGCTGATAGAAATGAGCATCTTCGGTACTTTCTTCAGAAAGACCGGCACCTCGTTCGATCATATCCTGGGGAGTTTTTCATCAACGGGTTGGTTGGTTACCGCCATCTGTGGTATAGCCGTCCTCATATTGTTACACCTATTGCTGAAGAACTTCTCTATATATAATAAGGTGAAGATGACACTGAGTGGCATCTGGGAAGGTGTACTCTCGCTACGGGGGGTTAAGAACCTACCGCTTTATCTTTTTCTCTCCGTTGGTATCTGGGTGATGTACTTCCTGCATTACTACCTCACCTTCTTCTGCTTTGACTTTACGGAGAATCTCGGAATCGGTTGTGCGCTGGTATCGTTTGTGGTTGCCAACTTCGCCGTCATCGTACCTACCCCCAATGGCGCTGGTCCTTGGCATTTCGCCATCAAGACCATGCTGATACTCTATGGTGTGGCCGACGAACAAGCCCTATGGTTCGTGCTTATCGTGCATACCGTGCAAACGCTGCTGGTAGTAGCCTTAGGCATCTACGCATGGGCAGCATTACTGTTTACAAAACGTTTTAAACCAAATACATAATAACTATGAGTGAAATTAAAAATCTGAACCCTACGTGCATCTGGAAAAATTTCTATGCACTCACACAGGTGCCCCGTCCAAGCGGACATCTGGAGAAAGTACAGCAATTTCTGTTAGACTTTGCCAAGCAAGCAGGTGTGGAAGCCTTTAAGGATCCCGCCGACAACATCGTGATGCGTAAGCCCGCCTCTCCAGGAATGGAGAAAAAGAAGGGCGTTATTCTTCAGGCCCACATGGACATGGTGCCACAGAAGACTCCCGAGAGTACCCATAACTTCGAGACCGACCCCATCCAACCATGGATTGACGGTGAATGGGTAAAGGCAAAGGGCACCACCTTAGGTGCCGACAACGGCTTAGGCGTTGCTGCCATCATGGCCATCATGGAGGACAAGACGCTGAAGCATGGTCCCGTGGAGGCATTGATTACCGCCGACGAGGAAACGGGTATGTTTGGTGCTAACGGTCTGCCCGCTGGTGAACTGAACGGCGACATCCTGATGAACCTCGACTCTGAGCATTGGGGTAAGTTTGTCATCGGCTCGGCCGGTGGTATCAACATTACCGCAACCCTTGATTATCAGGAGGTTGACACCGATCCAGAGGATGCTGCGGTCAAGGTAACGGTGAAAGGTCTGCGTGGCGGACACTCCGGACTGGAGATTCACGAGGGCCGTGGCAATGCCAACAAACTCTTGGTACGTCTGGTTCGCGAGGCCATCGAGGAATGTGAGGCTCGTCTGGCCAGCTGGCAGGGTGGTAATATGCGTAATGCCATCCCCTTCAAGGCAGAAGCTGTGCTCACCCTTCCGAAGGAGAATGTGGCAGCACTGAAGGAACTCGCCGCCGATTGGCTCGAGGACTTTACCGATGAGTTCAAGGGTATCGAAAGTGGTATCGAGGTGATCTGTGAAGATGTAGAGACGCCGAAGAAGGAGATTCCCGTAGAGATTCAGGATAATCTGATCAATGTAATCTACGGATGCCACGACGGTGTGGTACGTATGATTCCATCCTACCCCCAAGTGGTAGAGACCTCTTCAAACCTCGCTATCATCAACATTGGCGAAGGCAAGTCTATGATTAAGATTCTTGCCCGCAGTAGTCGTGAGGACATGAAGGACTATATCGTTAAGACCCTTGACAGCGTCTTCTCAATGGCCGGTATGAAGGTGGAGACCGCCGGTTCGTATGGCGGATGGGATCCCAATCCTGATTCAGAAATCCTGCATCTGCTGCTGAAGGAGTATAAGGACCTCTTCGGCGAGGATGGCATCATTCAGGTAGACCATGCCGGTCTGGAATGCTCAATCATCCTGGGTAAGTATCCGCATCTAGATGTGGTAAGCTTCGGACCTACGATGAAATCGCCCCACACCACGACAGAGCGCGCCCTCATTGCTACAGTAGAGCCTTTCTGGACCCTGTTGAAGAAAGCACTTGAGGATATTCCCGAGAAATAATGTTTTTGGCACGAATTCCACGAATTTACACGAATTAATAATATTTTTTCAAGGAAAACTTAAAATTCGTGATAATTCGCGTAATTCGTGCCTTAAAAATTTGTTATTTCAATTTTTCTTTTTTAACTTTGCACCCAAATTCACCAAAGTATTAATAAAATTATGGACGATTACCCGGCGGACAATTACAATTCGTAATGGCGGGGGATGGCGAGCAAGGCTGCTAATCCCTTTGCCGCTAAAACCATTTCATAAACGAAAAAAGGATTAGCAAAATGAAGACTTTCTGGAATACCCAAGGCGGACTGACCCAGCTCTCAGAGTGGCAGCCCAATTGCTGGATACAGGTGACATGCCCCACCGAAGAAGACCAGCGCGAACTCGAAGAGAAGTTCAACATCCCCGACTATTTCATGTCGGACATCAGCGATACCGATGAGCGTGCCCGTTATGAATACGATGACGGATGGATGCTCATTATCCTCCGTATCCCATATGTCAAGGAGATACGGTCGAGAACACCATATACCACTGTACCTCTGGGTATCATCCACAAACGCGATGTCACCATCACCGTGTGCTATTATGAGACGAACATGATGATCGACTTCGTAACGTTCCAGCAGAAGCGCAATGAAGGATTCACCGACTATGTGGATATGATATTCCGCATCTTCCTCAGCAGTGCCGTGTGGTATCTGAAGCGACTGAAGCAGATATCGATGCTGATAGACAAGGCTAAGCGCAACCTGGATCGCGAGGTAAACAATGAAAGTCTGATTGGTCTTAGCCGTCTTCAGGACTCGCTGACCTACTTCCAAACTTCCATCCGTGGCAACGAGAACTTGTTGCAGAAGCTGAAGTTCAAGTTGCAAATCGACGAGCTTGATGCCGACCTGATTGAGGATGTCAACATCGAGATGTCGCAGGCCCGTGAGACTACCAGCATCTATTCAGATATCTTGGAGTCGACGATGGACACCTATTCATCGATTATTAATAATAATATGAACACGGTGATGCGTACGCTGACGTCGGTATCGATTATGATGATGTGTCCCACGCTGATTGCATCACTCTTCGGTATGAATCTGGTTAACGGCATGGAAACCACCACCTGGGGATTTGTATTCGCCATGGTTCTTTCCGTCGCAGTTTCAGTTATCGCCTGGCTCATTTTCCGTCATAAACGACTGGTATAAAAATATACAAGGTTAAAGGGTAAAAAGGTAAAACAGACACGAATTATGTTAAATAATTCAAATTGAGGTCGCTTTACCTTTTTACTTTTTTATTTTTTTACCTTTTTTTAGTACCTTTGACCCCAAATGCGGTGGTGCATGCACCATTTTACTTTATTGTCAATAACTTAAAAGTTAAATGATGGACTCTCAAGAGAACATCCTCGAGCAGGAGGAGAAGCAAGAAGTTATCCAGGAAGCAGCAGCTCCTGAAGTAGTAAACGAAGAAGAGGCTCAGCCCCGGAAGGTCTATGAAACCAAAGCCGAGGTTCTGCGTCGTATGCAGGATATTGCCCATGGCGATGAGTCTCCTCAGAAAGAAGAGGTCGATTACTTGAAGACTGCCTTCTACAAGTTGCACATCGCAGAGCGCGAGGCGAAGCTGAAGGCATACATCGATGCCGGTGGTGATCCCGAGAAATATCAGATCACACCCGACGAAGAGGAAGAGAAATTCAAGGCCGAGATGGGCATCATCAAGGAAAGACGTGCCAAACTATTCAAGGAGCAGGAAGCCGAGAAGCAGGAGAACCTTACTAAGAAACTTGCTATCATCGACAAGATTAAGACGATGATTACCACTCCCGAGGATGCTAATAAGAACTATAAGGAGTTTAAGGCCTTGCAGGATCAGTGGCGTGAAATCAAGAACGTACCCGCCGACAAGGCTAACGAACTGTGGCGTAACTATCAGCTTTATGTGGAGCAGTTCTACGACATGCTCCGTCTGAATAGTGAAGCCCGTGAATACGATTTCAAGAAGAACAAGGAGCAGAAGGAACGTCTTTGTGAGGCAGCCGAGAAATTGGCTGAAGAGGAAGATGTGATCAGCGCTTTCCATCAGCTGCAGAAGCTCCATCAGGAGTATCGTGAAATCGGTCCTGTGGCCAAAGAACTTCGCGAAGAGATATGGAATCGTTTCAAGGCAGCATCTACCGTTATTAACAAGCGCCACCAACAGCACTTTGAGGGCATCCGTGCCAAGGAGGAAGACAACCTCGCCCGCAAAACAGCTCTTTGCGAGAAAGTAGAGGCTATTGCCGCTGAAGAAAACAAGGGTAGTGGCGATTGGGAAAAGCATACCAAGCAGATTATTGATATTCAGACCGAGTGGAAGACCATCGGTTTTGCTCCTCAGAAGATGAACGTAAAGATCTTCGAGCGTTTCCGTGCTGCTTGTGATGATTTCTTCGGTCGTAAGGCAGAATACTTCAAGGGACTGAAGGACACTTTCAAGGAGAATGCCGACAAGAAGCGTGCTCTCATTGAGAAGGCTAAGGCTCTGCAGGATTCCACCGATTGGAAATCTACTGGAGATAAATTCATTGCCCTCCAGAAGGAATGGAAGACCATCGGTATGGTCCCCAAGAAGTTGGGCGATCAGTTGTGGGCTGAATTCCTCGGTGCATGCAATAAGTTCTTCGAAGCCCGCAATGCTGCCGGCGCAGGTCAGCGTGGTGAGGAGCGCGAGAATCTCGACAAGAAACGCAATGTTATCGAGAAGCTCAAGGCTGTAGCTGAAGAGGCTGGAGAGAACGTACAGGAGAAGGTTCAGAAACTTGTTGAAGAATATAATGCCATCGGTCATGTGCCCTTCAAGGAGAAAGACAAGATCTTCGAGGAGTATCATGCTGTTCTTGACAAGTTATACAAGGATTTAAATATCAGTGTTGCTAAGCGTCGTCTGAACAACTTCAAGCAGAATCTCAAGCAGGTGGCAGAGCGTGGTGAGAATGCACTCGACAATGAACGTGCACGTTTGTTCCGCCAATACGAGGCCATCAAGCAGGAAGTTCAAACCTACGAGAACAACCTCGGATTCCTGAATGCTTCATCGAAGAAGGGTAATAGCCTCATCGACGAGATGAACCGCAAGGTACAGAAGTTGAAGGATGATTTGAACCTTGTCCGTGAGAAGATCAAGGCCATCGACGCTGAGAATAAAGAATAACGGATTTACGTCCAAATACCACTATATTGGAAAGGTTTCTGTACGGAAACCTTTCTTTTTTTGCCTTTTTTTGTGGTTTTTTGAAATTTTCCTTCAAAAAGTTTTGGTAATTCCAGAAAAAGCAGTACCTTTGCACTCGCATTTCAAAAAATGCTCGTGCGATGTCAGGCTGCACCTCAGCAAAAAGCGAGCTTTCTGCCTTCGGTTTGCGCTGACATTGTCACCCAAAATTGGGGTATGGTGTAATGGTAACACTGCAGATTCTGGTCCTGCCTTTCCTGGTTCGAGTCCGGGTACCCCAACTGATTACAAGAGGTTTCCAAGAAGGAAACCTCTTATTTTTATTCCCAAAATCAAAATAAAATCTAATTTATTTTGCATTTCACTCTTTTTACACTACCTTTGCAGTAGATTTCACCTATTTATATTTTAATGGAGCAAATAAAGAATCTTGTAAAGACTATAACGGAGGCCATTCAAGAAAAGAAAGGCAGCCAAATCGTGGTTGCCGACTTGAAAGGCATCGAGGGCACCATCTGCCAATATTTCATCATTTGTCAGGGAAACTCTCCGACACAAGTAGAAGCAATCACCGAGTCCGTCGGCGATATGGTCAGAGAAAAGTTACATGAGAAACCTACCCACGTTGTAGGTCTGGAGAATGCCCAATGGGTAGCCATGGACTACACCGATGTATTGGTACATATCTTCCTGCCCGACGTAAGGGAATATTACGACCTGGAACACCTTTGGGAAGATGCATCGCTAACGGAAATTCCCGATCTGGACTAATTGATATGTAGACTATTAATAAATGAATACATAATGGATAAGAATCAAAGACAAATCAATAATAACGGTAATGGTCCGAAAATGAACATGCCCAGATTCAATATGAACTGGATATACTTCATTGCCATCCTGGCTCTCGGACTACTCTACTTCTCCAGTGGAGGTCCTACCAACAGTAGTGTGGCTAAGACCGCCACCTATTCCGAATTCAAGACCATGGTTTCCAATGGCTATGCCTCTAAGATTGTAGTCAACAAGTCTCAGAGCACCATCAAGATGTACGTCAAACCGGAACATATCCGTGACGTATTCCATCAGGGTACCCAACAGACGGGAACTGAGCCATACGTCGAGGTAGAGTTTGGTAGCATAGACCAAGTGGAGGAGTTCATCGAGAAAGCCAAGGAGGACAAGACCTTCACAGGTAGTTACTCTTATGAAAACCGTAAAGATAACGAGTTTTTCTCGATCATCATTACTAACCTGCTGCCTATCCTGTTTATCGTAGGTCTTTGGATATTCTTGATGCGTCGCATGGGCGGCGGAGGCATGGGCGGCGGAAGCGGCGTATTCAGCGTCGGCAAGTCGAAGGCCAAGATGTATGAGAAGGGAGGCGACTTAGGCATTACCTTCAAGGACGTAGCTGGTCAAGCTGGTGCAAAACAAGAGATACAAGAGATTGTGGACTTCCTGAAGAATCCGCAGAAATATACCGAATTAGGTGGTAAGATTCCCAAGGGAGCCTTGTTGGTAGGTCCTCCGGGAACAGGTAAGACTTTGCTTGCCAAGGCTGTAGCCGGTGAGGCTGGTGTACCATTCTTCTCTATGTCGGGTTCCGACTTTGTTGAGATGTTCGTCGGCGTAGGAGCCTCTCGTGTACGTGACCTCTTCCAGCAAGCTAAGCAGAAATCACCCTGCATCATCTTCATCGACGAGATTGATGCCGTGGGACGTGCCCGTTCGAAGAATCCAGCCATGGGTGGAAACGACGAACGCGAAAATACGCTGAATGCCTTGTTAACAGAGATGGACGGCTTTGGCACCAACTCCGGTGTGATCATCTTGGCCGCCACAAACCGCGCCGACATGCTTGACTCTGCCCTACTCCGTGCAGGCCGTTTCGATCGTCAGATACATGTTGACCTTCCCGACCTCAACGAACGTAAGGAGGTATTCAAGGTACACCTGAAGCCCGTTAAGACCGATGATAGTGTCGACATTGACTTCCTCGCCCGTCAGACACCAGGATTCTCTGGTGCCGATATCGCCAATGTATGTAACGAGGCAGCCCTGATAGCAGCCCGCCATAATAGTCAGACAGTGAAGAAGCAGGACTTCCTGGATGCCGTAGATCGTATTATTGGTGGTCTGGAGAAAAAGACCAAGGTAATGACCGAGTCTGAGAAACGCTCAATCGCTATTCATGAGGCAGGTCATGCCACCATCTCATGGTTCACGGAGTTTGCCAATCCATTGGTGAAAGTCTCGATTGTTCCTCGTGGACAGGCCCTCGGTGCAGCTTGGTATCTGCCTGAGGAGCGTGTACTCCAGACAAAGGAGGCTATGCTCGACGAGATGTGTTCGCTCTTAGGAGGTCGAGCTGCTGAAGAACTCTTCATAGGCAGCATCTCTACCGGTGCCATGAACGACCTGGAGCGAACCACCAAACAGGCTTACGGTATGATCGCCTTCGCAGGTATGAGTGAGAAGTTACCTAATATCTGCTATTACAATAATGCAGAATACCAGTTCCAGCGTCCTTACTCTGAGACCACAGCAAAGATCATGGACGATGAGGTACTGCGCATGATTAACGAACAATATGAGCGCGCCAAGAGTATTCTCACTGAGCATAAGGAAGGTCATGCCCAATTGGCTCAGTTACTCATCGAGCGCGAGGTTATCTATGCCGAAGATGTTGAGAAGATATTCGGTAAACGTCCGTGGGTTAGCCGTTCTGAGGAACTACTTGAGGCCCAGATGAAGGCCGACGCTGAACGGATGGCTGAGGAACGTGCCAAGGAATTGGAAGCGCAGAAAGAGCAGAAAGAAGAGAAAGAAGAAGAAGATAAAACAGAAGCGTGATTATGAACAACTTTATTGTACGAACCATTACAGCCATATTCTTTGTGGCTGCCATTGTATGCAGTTTCCTTCGTCCTGAGGCGATGGTACTGTTGTTCGCTCTCGTCACAGGTCTTACTATCTGGGAGTTCACCGGTCTTGTAAATCTACGAGAGGGTGTTACCGTCAATAGGATGATTTGTACCGTGGCAGGTGTGTATTTCTTCCTCGCCATGGCGGGTTATAGCAGTGAGTTAACACCCTCTGCCGTATTTATTCCTTATCTCGTCACACTGATTTATTTGATGGTGGAAGAACTTTACCTGAAGCACAAGGATCCCATTAACAACTGGGCTTATACGATGATGACTCAACTCTACATCGCCCTACCCTTCTCTATGCTCAATGCCCTTGCCTTCCACTTCTCCCCACAGGGTTTTGTTACTTATGACCCCGTACTCCCGCTTTCTGTGTTCGTTTTCCTCTGGATCAACGATGCGGGCGCATACATTTGCGGCTCATTGTTGGGCAAGCACAAACTCTTCCCCCGTATCTCTCCAGGAAAGTCTTGGGAAGGTAGCATCGGCGGAGGCATCCTTGTGATGGCTGCAGCTGTAGGAGTATGGTATCTCACGGAACAATACGGCGTCAATCAATTCCAGCTGTCGGCTCTCCAGTGGGCAGGACTCGGACTCGCCGTTGTCATATTCGGCACCTGGGGCGACCTCATTGAATCGCTCTTCAAGCGCACCCTTGGTATTAAAGATTCCGGACATATTCTCCCAGGTCACGGAGGCATGCTCGATCGCTTCGACTCCTCCCTCATGGCCTTCCCCGCCGCCACTGTCTACATTTACACGCTGATCGTATTCTAATATTTATCCCCTGCCAATTAGCAGGGGATAAATAGTTATTTCTTATCGTATCGTACGGAAAGGGTGGGCTTGTAGGTATTTTCGAGGGTGAGGGTGATGAAACCGCCTTCGGCCTCGAACTTAGCTATCTTATGATCATCGCCATGCTTAGGCATGTTGGGCCATGCACCAAGATCTTTCTCAAAGTCATCGCGCATCTGCTGCCAGAGGTTGCGAGTGCTATCGTTGGAATGGAGTTCCCAATTCTCTTGAAGCGCAGCCACCTGTCCGGTTTTCTGAGCGATAACAAGACGATAGCGTACGGCATCGCTACCCATGACTACCATCTGGAAATTAGAATCGGTCTTGGCAGAATCGATGAAGAAGCCACGCTGCTGAAGTGAATCGATGAAAGTCTGGAAAGGCAGACTCATGGAGAGGCCACGATAGGCGAAATCTTTTTTCTCGCTACTGCAGGCACCAAGCACTGCAATTGCCACAAGGGCTACTAAGATTTTCTTCATAATTGTTCCTGTTTATTGGTTTGATGGGGACAAAAGTAATCATTTTAATTAAGAAATATGCCCTACTCCATCTTTTTTTCTTAATTCTTAACTCTTAACTCTTAATTTCTTCGTATATTTGCACCCATGTTTGCACTTAACGTATTGCTTTCAGCCCTATTTGCCCTGCCTTTGGCGGAGGAAGACACCATCCGGACGGAGCGTCTGGACGAGGTGGTGGTAACCTCGAACTCTGCCCGCCAACGCGTCATGCAGATACAGACTGGTGCAGAGCAATTACAACTTAAGGAGCTCACAGCATCGCCTCAGCTATTTGGCGAACGCGACATTATGCGAAGCATACAATTGTTGCCTGGCGTGAAGTCAGAGAGCGATGCATCAAGCGGATTTCAGGTGAGAGGTGGAACGGCTGCACAGAACTTGATACTCTACGATCTATCGCCCGTCTACAATGCCAGCCATCTAGGTGGACTCTTTTCGGCCTTTAATGACGATGCCTTAGCAGCGGCCACCTTATATAAAGGAATGTTGCCAGCACAATATGGCGATGCCTCCTCGGCTGTGCTCGATATTACGGGGCGTACTGGCGATAAACACGAGCTGCACGGAGGGCTGAACATCGGACTGTTGGCCACAAAAGCCACCATCGAAGGACCTATCGTAAAGGACAAGGCTTCCTTCCTCATCACTGCACGACGCAGTTACATGGATATGTTTCTCATGTTGTCGGACAAATTCAAAGGCAACAAGCTCTATTTCTATGATCTAAACGCTAAAGCCGACTGGACCATCAACCGCAAGAACCAGCTGTTTCTGAGTTTCTTCACGGGCAAGGATCGAACCGCCATCAAGGAACTGGCAGACATCAGTTGGCAGAACCTCTCGGCCAGTCTGAAGTGGCTACATCACTTCAATGACAATGGCAACTACTCGCAATCTACCATTTACTACAGCGGTTATGGCACAGACAATGGTATCGACCTGCTTGATCTGAATCTCTGGTTCTCCGGACACATCCGTCATACAGGTTTCCGTCAGGATCTGCACTTTGCGTGGAACAACTATCTGATGGATGCAGGACTACAAACAGCCCTAATCAACGTAAAATCGGCAGAGTGGGAGTACGTCACTCTCCACGAGAAGGAGCAACGACGTGCCTGGGAGAATGCAGCCTGGATAAATATGACCTTCCCGCTTACGAAAAGAATCAACGTATCTGCAGGCCTGCGTCTGAGTATGTTCTCACCATTGGGAGGATCTCTTTACTATGACATCGACCCCGACGGCACCATCGGATGGTACTATAACTATGGCAAAAACCAGATTGTAAAGACTCATCTGACGCTAGAGCCACGATTATCGCTGAATATCCAGACATCTGAACTGACCAGTCTGAAACTGGGTTACACCCGTACATCGCAGAACATCCATGCCCTGAGGAACCAGAGCACCTCTACCCCCTTCGACCGCTATACCATGAGCAGTAACATCGTAAAACCCGAGATAGCCGATCAGGTGAGTGCAGGTTTCTATCTGATGACACCCTCGCAGATGTACGATTTCGCTATGGAAGTATACTATCGCCATATCGATAACGTGCTCGACTATCGCGACGGAAAAACGTTTAGCAGTGAGATAGAGATAGAACGATTAACGCTTCCTGGCAAAGGGAAGGGCTATGGCATAGAACTGAGTGGCCACAAGAACAACGGGCGACTAAAGGGTTGGGCCAGCTATACCCTTTCGTGGTCGAAGACTAAGATAGAAGGAGTGAACAATGGACAATGGTACGATGCCAACAACGACCGTCGTCATGATATCAATATTGTGGCATTGTATCAGCTCAGCAAACGGTGGTCGCTCAGTGCCTCATGGATATTCAACAGCGGACAAGCCTTCACAGCCCCCAGTGGAAAATACCAGATAGAGGACAACTGGCTATATTACTACACAGAGCGAAATGGCTATCGCGCTCCAGACTATCACCATCTTGACGTGAGTGCCGTGTGGAGCAAGCGTTACAAGAAGCATACCACGGAGTGGGCTTTCAGTATTTACAACCTGTACAACCGTTACAACCCCTACCTCATCAACTTCGAGGATGGTGAGAATGGTAACGGCACCCGAGCCATGCAGTATTCACTATTCGGTATCGTGCCGAGCGTAAGTTTTAATATCAAGTGGTAAGATTATGAGCAACAGAATAAGAAATATCATACTCGGCTCTATCTTCCTTTTTGCTGGATGCGAGAAGGAAATCCACATCGACTACCATGAGGCAGAGATGAAATACGTGGTTGAGGCCTCCGTTAACAACACTGGAACAACGGTACGAGTTAGTCGCACCCAACCCATGGATGATAATTCTACGGAAAGTGACATCAGTAATGCTACCGTACTAGTAACCGCCAACGATGGTACTAACGAAATCATTCCATACAAGGAGAAAGGTTACTATAAATCCAATCTCAAAGGCAAACCTGGCATCACCTACCAAGTCGATGTCACCCTCGACGGACATCATTTCTCTTCATCGTCAACCATGCAACAAATGCCTGTTGTGAACAAATTCAGCATCGTACGGATGAAAATGTTGTCGCAGAACTACATTTTTGGCGATATCCGATTGCAGGATATTCCTAACGAGACCAACTGGTACTTCGTACATATCTACCGAAACGGAATAGCCTACAGATGGGCAATCTTGAAAGATGATATTAATCCTAACAAGGAACTGCAACAGCTATTTGGCTTCTTTAACGAGGATAATAGCGATGAAGAAGACAAACTCCACGAAGGAGATCAGTTGAGGATTGTGGTCCGTGCCATCGACCAGCGTGCCTACGATTATCTAAGCTCCGTGGAACTAATGGATAATACGGGTACCAACCCTATCGACAATTTCTCTGGGGGATGTCTCGGTTATTTCTCCGCCTACAGCGAGATAACTATTTATCACGTCTATCACAGTTCGGATATAGAAGATGAAGAATACTAACCTTTACGAATGACAAAGGTTACCGATACATGATGAGTCTCATCTTCGTAGTTAAGCCATATGGTATCGTCGGTAAACGACATTACCTGCGCCAGAATCTTTCGCTCCACTCCCTCTGAGTCGCGAAATTCCAGTTTCATATTATTGTTGTCGCACTGATAGGTGCCTTCAAAAATCAGACTGCCATCGAAACTCCAGGTAGAAAAGGAACCTTTGCGCACCATACCGTTATAGGTACCATCGCCAAAGAACTCAAACTTGTCGTATGAGAAATTCTCTGGCTCAAGATCTGTCTGTCCCTCGATGATGACATCTCCTTCGCCCCATCCGCGTTGCCACGTGCCAACAATGACATCGCCTAAGCGACGACCATCATCATCACCTGTACCACAGCCGATGAGAAAAAACAGGGCAGCCATGCAGGCTGCCCTATATAAATATGTCAGATACTTACTTAACATTTCCTACCTTAATCAGGTACTCTGCTATCTGAACAGCATTCAAGGCAGCGCCCTTACGGATCTGATCGCCTGAGAGCCAGAATGTCAGACCGCAGTCATCGCTCAAGTCCTTACGGATACGACCTACGTAGATATCATCCTTACCAGCTGTCTCCAGAGGCATCGGATAGGTCAGTGTCGTAGGATCATCCTTCAACTGACAACCAGGAGCAGCGGCAATAGCCTTCTGAGCTTCCTCAACGCTGATGGGTTTCTCTGTCTCAATCCACACACTCTCAGAGTGAGAACGCAGAGAGCTTACACGTACACACATGGCTGAGCACTTGGCATCGGTATGCATGATCTTACGAGTCTCGTTATACATCTTCATCTCCTCCTTGGTGTAGCCGTTGGGCTGGAACACGTCAATCTGAGGAATCACGTTGTAAGCCAACTGATGGGCAAACTTCTTGATAGTCTTTACCTCACCTTCTTCAACCATCTCTTTGTACTGCTGCTGCAACTCAGCCATAGCAGCGGCACCTGCACCAGAGGCACTCTGGTAAGAAGCCACATGGATGCGCTTGATATGGGAGATGTTCTCCAGCGGCTGGAGCACTACTACCATCATAATCGTGGTACAGTTAGGATTGGCAATGATACCACGAGGGCGGTTCAGAGCATCCTCTGCATTACACTCAGGCACTACAAGGGGCACATCATCGTCCATACGGAAGGCACTCGAGTTATCAATCATCACAGCACCATACTTCGTGATAGACTCAGCAAACTCTTTCGATGTACCGGCACCAGCCGAGGTAAAAGCGATGTCAACATCCTTAAAGTCGTCGTTATGTTGAAGCAGCTTTACCTCGATCTCTTTTCCCTTATAGGTGTACTTTCGACCAGCGCTACGCTCTGATCCAAACAACACCAATTCATCCATCGGGAAATTTCTCTCGTCAAGAATCCGCAGAAACTCCTGTCCCACGGCTCCACTCGCACCTACAATTGCTACTTTCATCTTGCCAAATTCTTTAGTTGGTTTATATTTTGGCTGCAAAATTAATAAAATTCTATCAATTCTGCATCATTCGGCTAAAAAAATCGTATCTTTGCACACGAAATGATGATTTTAACATCCTATTTGCCAATCACCGACCCCACACTTATCTTCTTTGTGGTGCTGTTGATCATTCTCTTTGCGCCTATCGTGATGAGTAAGCTGCGCATCCCCCATATCATCGGCATGGTGCTGGCGGGTGTCGTCATCGGGCAGTATGGCTTCAATATTCTGGAGCGCGACAACTCATTCGAACTCTTCGGCAGGGTGGGACTCTACTACATCATGTTCCTGGCCGGACTGGAGATGGACATGCAAGGCGCGAAAAAACAATCCCAGCGGTTCCTTATCTTCGGACTCCTTACCTGCCTCGTGCCCCTCATCCTTACCTACGTCATGGCAATGGCTTTCCTCGGATACTCGGGTAAAGCCTCCTTCCTCTTAGGCTGTATCATGGCATCCAACACGCTGATTGCCTATCCCATCATCGGGCGCTACGGTCTGCAGCGACACCCGAGTGTGGCCCTCAGCGTGGGTTCATCGATGATCTCACTGTTCCTGGCCCTGGTGATGCTGGCAGCCCTCTCCGGCTCATTCGAGAACAACAGCGGCTGGATGTTCTGGTTCCTCTTTGTGGCGAAGTTCGCCCTCTTCTGTGCGGGCAGCATTATCCTCATACCGAAGCTGACACGCTACTTCCTGCGCCGTTATAGTGATGCCGTGATGCAGTATATCTTCGTTCTGGGCATCATGTTCCTCAGCGCAGCCCTTACCTCACTTATAGGTCTTGAGGGCATCTTCGGCGCCTTCTTCTCTGGATTGATTCTGAACAGATATATCCCGCATGTCTCACCTCTGATGAACCGCATCGAGTTTATTGGTAATGCGCTGTTCATCCCCTATTTCCTCATTGGTGTCGGTATGCTTATCAATGTGCGCACCCTTTTCTCTGGCATCGATGTGCTATGGGTGGTATTCCTCATCGTCTTCTTCGGCACCTTCGGAAAAGCTGCCGCTGCTTATATCTCCAGTCTTCTTTTCCGCTTATCGAAAGCCGACGGTAACATGATGTTCGGACTCACCTCTGCCCATGCTGCTGGCGCCATCGCCATGGTCATGGTGGGTATGCGATTAGAAGTGGCTCCCGGTCAGTATCTTGTAAGCGATGACATGCTGAATGGTGTAGTCATCATGATTCTCTTCACCTGTATCATTAGTACCATGATGACAGAACATGCCTCACAGCAGATCATCATTCAGGAGAAACGACACCCTCATATCGACGATTCGCAGACTGATGACGAAAAGATACTCCTATGCGTAAAATATCCAGAGATTGCGCCCCATTTACTGTATCTGTCGATGTTTATGCGTAACCAACGACTGAACCGCGACTTGGTGGCTCTCAATGTGGTTTACGACGATCAGAACAGTAATGCCGCCCGCGAACAGGGTATCCAACTACTGGAGCAATTACAGCAGACGGCTAGTGCCTCTGAGGTAAAGGTACAGACACAGGTGCGCCTCGCCACCAATATTGCCAACGGCATCAAGCATGCCTTCCGCGAATTTGCCTGCTCAGAGATTGTTATGGGTATGCACGTACATACGGAAATCAACCCTCGTTTCTGGGGTGAGTTTATCCAAAGTCTCTACAACGGATTAAACCGTCAGATTATTCTCACGCGCTTTGTACAACCCATGTCCACACTCCGACGCATTCAGGTAGTCGTACCCTCACGTGCAGAGTTTGAGCCAGGTTTCCATCGCTGGCTGGAACGTCTGAGTCGACTGGCAGGTCAGTTGGATTGCCGTATTCAGTTCCACGGACGCAATGAGTCATTGGTTTTGATAGCAGAATATATCAACAACCGTCATTCTAGCGTCAGAGCCGAATACACACCGATGGGACACTGGAACGAGTTGCCACAGTTGGCTTCACAAGTAGCAGAAGACCACCTTTTTGTGGTAGTAACAGCCCGTAAGGGAACCATTTCTTATAAGAATGCCCTTGAGCGTCTGCCCGATGAGCTCCAGAAGCATTTCTCTGGCAAGAACCTGATGATTATCTTCCCCGATCAGTTTGGTAACACGAAGGACGAGCGCATGAGCTTCACCGAGGCCCAGCACCACGAGGAGAAGAGTATCTATGACACCATCCTGCGCTGGATTCACGAAAAGAAAAATAAGAAGTAAGAATTAAGAATTTAGAGATGATAGATATTAAAAATATCACCAAGAGCTTCGGCTCGCTGCAGGTACTGAAAGGCATCGACCTCCATATCAACAAGGGCGAGGTGGTCAGTATTGTAGGTCCCTCTGGAGCGGGCAAGACCACCCTGCTTCAGATCATCGGCACGCTTGACAGGCCTGACACTGGTTCCATTCAGATTGACGGCATCGACGTCACCAACCTGTCGTCCAAGAAACTGGCCGATTTCCGCAACCAGCATCTGGGCTTCGTGTTCCAGTTCCACCAGCTGCTCCCTGAGTTTACAGCTATCGAGAACATCATGATTCCCGCCTATATTGCTGGTTTGTCTCACAGACAGGCCAAGCAGCGAGCCAAGGAATTGCTTGATTTCATGGGACTTGCTGAACGCGCCACTCATAAGCCCAACGAACTCTCTGGGGGTGAGAAACAGCGTGTAGCCGTAGCCCGTGCCCTCGTCAATCACCCTGCTGTCATCCTTGCCGACGAACCCTCTGGCTCCCTTGACACGAAAAACAAGGAAGAACTCCACCAACTCTTCTTCGATTTGCGCGATAAGTTCGGACAGACCTTTGTCATCGTGACCCACGACGAACAGTTGGCATCGATTACCGACAGGACCATCCATCTGCGCGACGGACAAATAGAAACACCCGTAATACCCCAAGAAACATGCTTAGACTCGGAGACTACAACACCCTCAGAATAGTTAAGTCCGTTGATTTCGGACTATATCTCGACGGTGGCGAAGAAGGTGAAATCCTCCTTCCCCAGCGTTATGTTACTAACAATATGCATATTGACGACGAGATAGAGGTGTTTATCTATCTCGATCAGGAGGAGCGGCCTGTAGCTACAACCGAGCATCCCATTGCCAAAGTAGGCGAGTTTGCATGTCTTGAGGTAGCATGGGTGAACCAGTTCGGTGCCTTCCTGAAGTGGGGACTGATGAAAGACCTCTTCTGCCCCTTCCGCGAACAAAAGAAACGGATGGAACAGGGACAACACCATATTATATATATAAAGGTGGATGAAGACAGCTACCGTCTGATGGCTACGGCTAAGGTGGAGAAGTACATACAGACACCCGACCTTGCTGACCTGCCCGACCTAGGACACGGTACAGCTGTCGACTTGCTTGTATGGCAGAAAACTGACCTCGGTTTCAAATGTATTGTCAACAACCGATTCCAAGGACAGATTTACGACAACCAGATATTCCAGCCTCTTCATAGCGGCGACAGGATTACAGCCTATGTCGATCATGTGCGCCAAGACGGCAAGATAGACTTAACACTTCAACCCACCGGTCGCCAGCACACACTCGACTTCGCAGAAGTGCTGCTTCGCTATCTCTATGAAAATGACGGTTTTTGTAACTTAGGCGATAAATCACCAGCAGAGTTGATTTACGACCGATTTCAGGTTTCCAAGAAGGCATACAAAAAAGCCGTCGGTGATTTGTACCGTCGGCGTCTGATTACCATTTCTGACGAAGGAATAAAACTGATTTAGAAGATACGTCCTACCAGTCGGAAACTTACAACTGGGAAGACCTTGATACGGCTGACGATGCTAAGGGCATCGTCAAGCTGATCGCCAACTCTGTCTGCTTGTAGTGTTTCACCATTTACCACCACCTTGGGGCTTCCCCAGAACTGCACACCAAGGTCAAACTGGCAACCTATGCGTTTACGAGGCACAGCACGCCCGAAACCCAGACCCAAGTAGGGACGGAATCCCGACACCTTGATCTTGGCATCGATATTTCCATCCTCATCAGGCACAATGAAATAATCACCAAGAATCAGGCCTACCGGTTCCAGACCATATTCCTGCACCACGTCCTGCGCATCGGGATTCTTCATGGCACTATTCCAAGCTGTAACAGCCATCAGACTACCATCATGGCGATTATGAAGATTCACCACAGTTCCTGTACCCAGATGGAAACCCGTTGTCAGATGGAAGTTGCTGCGGCGGGGAAAGGGATAATAGTCTACGAGGATATGACCTGCCGTCAGTTTCGGTTTCACATGCAGACTCACGAGTTCAGGCATCTCCATAGGAACCCGCTGGTCCTCCGACAAAACTGCATTCAGCTCTTCAACATACTTCACAAGATCACCAGTCTCCCAGTTCTGGATTCTGGATCCCAGATGCATATTGGAACGTAGTTTGATGATTGGCCAGATATTAATACCTGCCCTGATGCCGAAATATGGCGTTAAAACAGTAGAGGCACTAATGCCAAGGGCTGTTGTCCCGACACTAATGCCTATACCTAAATGATTAAAAATCAACTGGTCGTCTTCCTGTGCAGAGGCAGGAGTCAGGCTCATGCCTAAGAAGGAGAATATGACCAATAGTTTTTTCATCTCTCTGCTTTAGAACTCTGCTGATTTCGGAGTACGTGGGAACGGAATCACGTCACGGATGTTCTGCATACCGGTAACGAACAGGATGAGACGCTCAAAACCGAGACCGAAACCGGCATGAGGACAGGTGCCCCAGCGACGGGTATCAATGTACCACCACAGGTGAGTCTTGTCCATCTGGCGACGCTCAATCTCGCCCATCAGCTTGTCGTAGCTTTCCTCACGGACTGAACCACCAATAATCTCACCGATCTGTGGGAACAGCACGTCAGTACCCTGCATGGTGGGACCAGGAGCCACAGCACCCTTATAACCTACCGAGCCCTCACCCTGTGCCTCATTCTGCTTCATATAGAACGACTTGAAGGCACGGGGATAGTCGGTCATGATAACGGGCTTCTTGAAGTGCTCCTCCACGAGGTAGCGCTCATGCTCGCTGGCCAGGTCATCACCCCAGTTGCAGGGGAACTCGAATTTCTTACCCTTCTTGATAGCCTCCTGAAGGATATTGATACCCTCGGTGTAAGGCAAACGTACGAAGGTCTCCTTCAATACGCCTTCCAAACGAGCTATCAGCGTCTTATCGATCATCTGGTTCAGGAACTGCAGGTCGTCCTTACAGTTATCGAGAGCCCATTTTACGCAGTATTTGATGAAGTCCTCTTCCAGATCCATCAGCTCCTCCTGATCCAGGAAGGCCACCTCAGGCTCTACCATCCAGAACTCAGCCAGATGGCGAGGCGTATTACTGTTCTCAGCACGGAACGTAGGACCGAAGGTATAGATGGCACCAAGTGCAGTAGCACCGAGCTCACCCTCCAACTGTCCTGATACAGTCAGCGAGGTCTGCTCTCCAAAGAAGTCATCGTCATAGATGATTTTGCCGTTCTCATCCTTCTTCAAGTCGTAGAGGTTCTTGGTGGTTACCTGAAACATATTTCCTGCTCCCTCACAGTCGGATGCTGTGATCAGCGGGGTGTGGAAATAGAAGAAGCCATGCTCGTGGAAATAGGTGTGGATAGCCATCGCCATATTATGACGGATGCGCATCACGGCACCAAAAGTATTGGTACGCAGACGCATGTGAGCATTCTTACGCATCACCTCGAAGCTCTGACCCTTCTTCTGCATGGGATAGTCGTTGCCACAGAGTCCGTATACCTCCAACTTGGTGGCCTGAATCTCTGACGACTGACCAGCACCCTGACTCTCTACGAGTGTACCTTCAGCACAGATACAACTACCTGTCGTTATCTGCTTCAGCAGTTCTTCGTCAAACTTAGCAGGATCAACCACAATCTGTACATTCTTGATAGTCGAACCATCGTTCAGGGCGATAAAGTCTACAGCCTTCGAAGAGCGGTGCGTGCGCACCCATCCCTTCACGCAAACCTCTTTACCGTATTCCGTGCTCTTCAGCACATCAATAATCTTAGTACGTTTCATTGCTAATCTTCAATTTTCAATCTTCAATTACTCGTAAGCACCCATGCGCAGGCGATCAACCTCCTCCTCTGTGAGGTAACGCCAGTCACCACGCTTCAGGTTCTTCTTGGTCAGACCGGCAAACTGCACACGGTCGAGCTTCTGCACACGATAGCCCAGAGCTTCGAAGATACGACGCACGATACGATTCTTACCGCTGTGAATCTCAATACCCACCTGTTTCTTGTCGGTAGGATGAGCATACTGTACATCGTCGGCCTTAATCTCACCATCCTCCAGCTGTACACCCTCAGCAATCTGCTGCAGATCACGGGCTGTCACATTCTTATCAAGATATACATGATAGATCTTCTTCTTCAGATACTTCGGATGAGTCAGCTTTGATGCCAGATCACCATCGTTAGTAAGCAGGAGTACACCCGTAGTATTACGGTCAAGACGACCTACAGGGTAGATACGCTCAGGACAAGCGTTCTTCACGAGGTCCATCACAGTCTTACGCTGCTGAGGATCGTCGCTCGTGGTGACATAGTCCTTGGGCTTGTTGAGCAGCACATACACCTTCTTCTCGATGGTTACAGGCTGATCGTGGAACTTCACCTCATCGGTACGGAGAATCTTGGTACCCAGCTCGGTAACCACCTCACCATTCACTGTAACCACACCTGCCTGGATGAACTCATCAGCCTCACGACGGCTGCAGATACCTGCATTTGCCAAGAACTTATTCAGACGAAGCGGCTCGTTGGGATCGTAGTTGATTTCCTTATACTCGATACGCTTCTTCATGCTATACTTTGCATTGGGATCATAGTCGGCTGTATGCTGACGGGGGCTCTTCTTGAAACCACCACCGTAGGGCTTACCATAACCACCCTGCTGAGGACGACCATAACCGCCCTGAGGACGCTGACCATAACCACCCTGCTGAGGACGCTGACCATAGCCACCCTGAGGACGCTGACCATAGCCACCCTGAGGACGCTGGCTGTAACCGCCCTGCTGAGGACGCTGACCATAACCACCCTGAGGACGCTGCTGGTAACCACCCTGACGTGGCTGATAGCCACCTTCACCCTGAGGACGCTGTCCGTAGCTGCCACCTGCATTGTAGTTGGTGCGGGGACGGAAACTGCGCTGAGGTGCACTACTCTGCAATCCTGCGCCGAAACCCTCGGGACGGAAACCGCCCTCGTCATGTGAGCTGCGGAAATTAGGACGCTGCTCATAGCTGGCAGGGCGCTGTCCTGTATGAATACGTGGACGTGGTGAACGTCCCGGACGGAACTCTTTCTGGAAACCTTCGTTCTGTGTCTCTTCCTGTTTCTTCTCGTTGTTCTCGAAATCCATTGTTTTGTCTGTTTTTAAAATGTAAATACTCTTGTTTATGGTTAGATACCTGTATAAGTGGCTGGGGTAATAGCCCTCAGTTCCTCCTTCACGTCTTCGCTCACCTCGAGCGTCTCAATGAAGTTACGTATCTTTTCACCGGTTAATTTCTCATTTGTTCTTGTAAGTGCTTTCAGCGTCTCGTAGGGATTGGGGTAAGCCTCACGACGCAGAATGGTCTGGATGGCCTCAGCTACCACAGCCCAGGTATTGTCGAGATCCTCCTGCAGTTTCTCCTCATTGAGAATCAGCTTACGAAGTCCCTTCAACGTACTCTGGAAAGCAATCAGAGCATGACCCATAGGCACACCCACATTACGGAGCACCGTCGAGTCGGTCAGGTCACGCTGCAGTCGGCTTACTGGCAACTTAGCTGCCAGGAACTGCAACACAGCATTAGCAATACCCAAGTTACCCTCCGAGTTCTCGTAGTCAATGGGGTTCACCTTGTGAGGCATAGCACTTGAGCCCACCTCGCCAGCCTTGATCTTCTGCTTAAAGTAGTCCATGGAGATATACATCCAGAAGTCACGATCCAGATCAATCACAATCGTATTGATGCGACGCATGGCATCGAAGATGGCTCCCAGCCAGTCGTAGTTCGAAATCTGCGTGGTATACTGCTCACGTTCCAAACCTAACTTCTCGCTGACAAACGTGTTACCAAACTCACGCCAGTCATACTGAGGATAAGCCACATGGTGAGCATTATAGTTACCCGTTGCACCGCCAAACTTAGCTGTAATGGGTGTTTCCTTCAGTCCACGCAGCTGCTCTTCCAAACGATACACATATACCATCACCTCCTTACCCAGACGAGTAGGCGATGCAGGCTGTCCGTGGGTTTTGGCCAGCATGGGGATGTTCTTCCACTGCTCAGCATAGTCGTGTAACTGCTCTATCAATTCCTCCACAAGGGGATAGTACACCTGTTCCAGTGCCTCCTTGATAGAGAGGGGCACACTGGTATTATTAATGTCCTGTGATGTCAGGCCAAAGTGAATAAATTCTTTGTAACTCTCGAAACCGCCCATAGCGTCGAGCTGTTCCTTGATAAAGTACTCCACAGCCTTTACGTCGTGGTTGGTAACCTTCTCAATATCCTTCACACGCTGAGCATCAGCGGGTGTAAACTTACGGTAAATGTCACGAAGCTGATCGAATAGTGAATGGTTGATTCCCTGAAGCTGAGGCAACGGCAACTCACACAAAGTGATAAAATACTCGATTTCAACGCGTACCCTGTAACGTATAAGGGCATACTCTGAAAAGTATTCTGCCAGCGGTTCGGTCTTACTTCTGTAACGGCCATCAATAGGCGAGATGGCAGTCAGCAAACTTAGTTCCATGTTTTCTTTAAATAATCCTGATTAGCGATAATTATCTTTTCTTTCTTTAACCCAAAACCGCAACCTCACCGGCTGCGGAAGGATAACCTTTTGTTATTTTGTGTTGTGGGCGTTGACGGATTCGAACCGCCGACCCTCTGCTTGTAAGGCAGATGCTCTAAACCAGCTGAGCTAAACGCCCTTGTTTTCTCGAAATCGCGTGCAAAATTACAAAAAAAAGTTGAATCTGCAAAATTTCTATGCAGAAAAATTGCAGATTCTATTCACTTTTTACCTTTTTTACCTTTTACAGTTGATACAAGTCATTTGCAGCCATCAGTTCCACCTTCTTCTCTGCCAGAATCTTTTCGCAGGCATCCAGATCGGTAGGACGAATCACCACCGTAGCCACATCGCCATTGGCAAATGAATACATATACTCAATGAATACGCCATTCTCCGAGAGATGCTTCATCACAATAGCTAATGAGCCACTCGTATTCGGGCATACGAAACCGATCACGTCGGTAATCTTCACAGCAAAGTGCTGTTCTTTCAGTACCTGATAAGCCTTATCAGGATCCGATACGATACAACGCAGGATGCCGAAGTCGCTATTGTCAGCGATACTCATTGCTGAGAGGTTAATACCTGCAGCCCCTAAGGCCTCTGTCACCTCGGTCAGTCGTCCAGACTTATTCTCGAGGAAAATCGATAATTGCTTAGTTTTCATAAATTCTATAGTTTATCTCATAATTCTTAATTCTAAATTAGTCTTTCGACAAGTCTCGCTTGTCGATCACACGCTTTGCCTTACCTTCTGAGCGCTCGATGCCCTTCGGCTCTACCAGCTTCACTTTGAAGCCCAGACCGATCACGCTGCGCAGCTCAGCCTCCAGCTTCTTCTGCAGTCCCACCATCGTCGCCATATCGTCGGTGAAGTAATCCTCCTTCACCTCTACCTTCAGCTCCGAGGTATCCGTATTGTTCACACGGTCCACGGTCAGCAGGAAGTGAGGCTCATACTCAGGCAACTTCAGGATGACATCCTCGATCTGCGATGGGAATACATTCACACCACGGATAATCAGCATATCGTCGCAACGTCCTAAGATACGATCCATTCTTACTAAGGTACGCCCGCACGCACATTTATCATAGTGCAGCGCCGTCAAGTCGTGCGTACGATAGCGCAGCAGCGGCATACCCTCCTTCGTCAGATGGGTAAACGTCAGTTCACCAAACGAGCCCTCAGGCAATGGTTCGCCCGTCTTCGGATCCAGAATCTCCGGATAGAAATAGTCCTCGTTCAGGTGCGTACCACACTGATGCTCGCACTCATAGCCCACACCGGGGCCAGCCACCTCGCTCAGTCCGTATATGTCGTAAGCCTTGATTCCAAGACTCTTCTCCAGCTTCACGCGCATCTTCTCCGTCCAGGGCTCAGCACCAAACACGCCGATCTTCAGCTTGAATTCATCCCTCGACCACTCGCACTCCTGCATCGCCTCACCGAGGAACATGGCGTACGACGGCGTACAGCAGAGGATAGTAGTACCGAAGTCGTGCATGAGGGTCATCTGTTTCTGGGTGTTACCCGAAGAGATAGGAATCACCGAAGCACCGATGTTGGTAGCACCGTCATGGGCACCCAGGCCACCGGTGAAGAGTCCGTAGCCATAGGCCACCTGAAAGATATCATCCTTTGTAGCACCATAGGCGGTAAAGGCACGTGAAATAGCCTCAGCCCACATGGCGAGGTCCTTACGGGTATAGAGTACCACCACAGGCTTACCCGTCGTACCACTTGAAGCGTGGATACGTACAATCTGACTCATGGGAACGGCAGCCAGTCCGAAGGGATAGTTGTCGCGCAGGTCGAGTTTGTTGGTAAACGGCAGCTTCACGATGTCGTCAATGCTCTTGATGTCGCCCGGCTCCAGTCCCATCTCCTGGAACTTCTTCCGATAAAATGGTGTATTATGATACACATACTCTGCCATCTTCACCAGACGACGACTTTGGATCTCACGAAGCTGCTCGCGGTCCATGCACTCAATGCTCTGATTCCAAATCATTTTGTCTCTCTATTTAGTTATGTTTGTTGATATTCATGCTATCGGGGGACAAAATTACAAATAAGAACGCAGACTACCAAAAGAAAAGCCATTTTTTTGTATAATTACGCCATAAACACAAAAAGGAGTTAAAAATCGGGCATCACAAAACAATTTTTTCCATTATTAGCATCGAAATACGGGAAATTTGTGTAATTTTACGGGCGAAAACCATTATGATTAAGTATACTACTTAAATGAAGCCGAGAATGAAAAGAATCCTATTATTCGCCTGTCTGGTCATCGCTGCCGCAGCCGCCTGCGCAAAGAATACAAGCCTCAACGAAGAGGCTATCGATCTCGAAGCACTCTATCAGCAAATCGACGAGGCTATCAGTCAGTCGTCCACATTCGTTGCTGAGCATAGAAAGCAGCTTGCCGTCTATCGCGACAGTTTGCGGATGGAGAGCAGCCCAGAGAAGCAAATGAAGATGGCCGAGCAACTCTTTCAGCTTTATCGGTCTTATAGGAACGACTCTGCCTTGTTTTTTGCTGAGCAATGCATTAATCTGGCCCAAAGTCTCCGTCGTCCTGATCTCGCCGGCCGTTATCGTTCCCTGCTCGCCTTTCAGTGTTCCACTTCGGACATGTTGACAGAATCGCTCGAGCAACTTCGTTTGGTCAACAGGCCGGCCCTTACCAACAAGGAACTCGTCGATTATTACAATGCTTGGATGCACGTCTGTGGCGAGATGGCCACCCTCACCCAGCGCAAGGACAAGCACCAGAGCTATCTCGCCAAACAGAACCTCTACCGTGATTCCGTGATGGCGGTGGCCTCGGAAGGCAGTGAGGAGTGGCTTCACCTGAAGATGGACATTCTCACAGCCCAGCGCCATTTCCAGGATGCTCTAAATATCAGCGATCGCTGGTTCGGAATTGCGAAAGAGGGAACCCACGAGAGTGCTTATGCCGCATTCTACCGCTCCATGGTATTCAATCATCTTGGCAATCACGATCAGGCCTGCTATTGGCTCGGTAAGTCGGCCCTCGATGACATCCGCTGCGCTGTGATGGACCAGGCCTCACTACTCTTTCTCGCCGAGCATTTGGCCAAAGACGGCGATTTCGACCGTGCGTTACGCTATATGGATTTTACAAGAAAGTGTAACAAGACTTTCAGCAACCACACGCGAAGCTATCAGTACAGCTCCATCCTTAACATCATCGAGAAGAGTCACGAGGCCACCCAGCATGAAGCCCATCAATACCTCATCATTGCCGCCGCCATTATCATCCTGCTTATCCTCGCCCTCATCATCGTGATTATCAAGAAACGCCGATAAAAAAGAGCCAAAAGTAGGGGTTTTACTTTAGACGGAGTAAAGTGGAGGTTTACTCCGAGTAAAGTCCTACTTTAGTCCGACTAAGCTCTGGCTTTACTTGGAGCATAATTTTACCTCTAATTAGATCGTGCAACTGGTCTTTTCCTATGCCCGAAGGACCTATCAGATGGCCCATTTGGCCACAAAGTTCGTAATTTTTGTGTCGGAATACATCACCTCGACATCGGCCATATGGGCAGAAAGTGCAGGAATTTTCATCGGAAAATGCGGTTCGCGCATCTCTTTCGAGGCCTGTAAGAGGGTAATTTCACTATTTCTGTGCCTTTTGAGGGCTTTGGCATCGCTGGAACTATGCGGTCGGAAATATTGTAAGTCATTGCTTTTTAGGGAGTTACATAAATATCTTGTTTTCTTCAGTCTCAAATCTCAGAGTCTCAGTTGTTTTTTAAGGTACCCCCTTCCTTACTTATTATATAATTATATATATTATATATATTTGATTATCAATAAGTTATGAAAGAAATTGAGGATAATTTCAGGTTAAGGGGGTATCTATTTTTCGAACTGAGACTGAGACTCTGAGACTGTTTCTTAGGGATCACTCTTCCTTTACTAGGCCGTCAAGTGCCCAGAGCAGTTCGTTGGCCATGCCCGTGGCAAACTTCTCTACTCGGAAGCCCAGGCACACCCTGATGGGGCGGAAGTTGGGGCGCAACGAGTTGCGTCGGCGCGTAAAACAAAAGCAAGCCCCGCCGAAACTGTGGAACCGGCGGGGCTTTCGATTGTCAAAAAGTTGTTTACAGATTATAAGGTATAGAATTTCATGCCGATAGAAAGTCCCAGGATGTCCTTGATGGGGACGCTGCTCTGGAACATGGCACGAATATACAAATCGCACGTGCCGACCTCATAGTACAACGCGATGCGATTATGACGCTTACGCTTGCTTTCTGGAATCTGGAACATGATACGCTGTCCGAATGCCACATTCAAGCGGAACTTGGTGGACATGAACTGATAATAATCGTCAGGATAACGACCTGGCTGACTCTTCCAGAATTCACTTCCATACACGGTATTGAGATAGATACTGCAGGTGAGCGGCTGGAATTTCCATCTGCCGGCATCACCGCTGGCGGTCTTTGGTGTCCAGTTGATGTCCCAGGGAATGAAGTTTCCCTTCAAGGTGGTGGTCAACTTTCCGCGCGTAGAATCGTGCTTGGGGATATAACCGAAAAACAAGTCGGTCTCCCACTGACGACGCTTACCATAACTCCAACCAATACCGGCTGAGATCACACCCATATTACCCGCATTCTGAATGGCAAAGTGCGTAGGAATGAGCGAAGCCCATGCCTTCTCCTTGCGATGCAATGACTTCTCATACTTACTCTCCACCGGCTGCTGGGCGCTGATGCTATCATCGGCCATGGCACACATGCTGCATGCCAACAGGGCCATACTAATAAAATATCTGTTCCATCTCATAGCCGTCGGGAGTTACAGTTAATATTCGGTAGTTGCGATCCTCAGCACAGTCAATGCCCCAGAATATCAGGTCGTCGTTGGGGTAGAGAGGACCAAAATCGTCATTATGCACATGGCCATACACGCAGCACATCAACCCGGGGAAGTAGTCAAGGTAACGGCGGAAGGCCTTGCACACATTGTTATTAAACTGATCGCTGAAGGGAGGCGCATGCATCACAATAACAGTACGGTCGAACTTCGCAGAGTCCTTCACCATCTCCTCTTCCATCCAGTCGAAGTTGGGAACGGCTGCCATATAGTCATACTCCGTAGAGTTGGTGTTCAGGCAGACGAATTTCACTCTTCCGGCAATGAACGAGAAGTTCATGTCGCCATACATAGTTTCATAGATCTGATCGCCAGTGCCCAGATAGTCGTGATTACCAATTAATGCCACAAAGGGGTAATTCAACTTCATCAGGATGCCACGCGACCACTCGTACTCTATCTCGGTAGCCGTATCGGTGAGATCGCCGCAATGAACCACGAAGTCGATGTTTGTCCTTTTGTTCAGATCGTCCACCTGATCCCTCGCATCTGAATGCCAGAGGTGGGTGTCGCTGATGAATGCCACACGCAGGGTGTCCTTGTTGGCAAACTTGTTTTCAATGATGGCCATCTGCTTTTTGTTGATGCCTGTCTCACCGCTTACGTCAACATCGTAGGGGTGCACATCGAACACTCCTCCGCTACACGACGAGAGCAGAAGGACGAGGAATCCCCCGACGATCGTTCGGGTGATTCTTCCTGTTGATTTAAATAAATCTACTTTCATATAGCTTTTATCATTTTATTCAAGATTCGCATGTTTTGATGATTTTTGCAATCTCGTGGCGGGCTTTGCGACCTTCTGGACTGGGCCAGAGGGGATAGACGTGCCCCATCTTCTCAGCGACGTGCAGACGAACATCGACACCAGCGGCCTTCATCTTGTCATACGTCTTGCATACATCAGTGTAGAACACTTCCCATGTACCGGTAAAGAGGTCGGTGGGTGGCAGGCCTTCCATGTCGCCATATAAGGGCGAGATGACAGGGTCGGAAACATCCATCTGTCCTGCCCAGGCGGTTCCATACTTCTGTAACACGTCAATAGTGAGCCAATTGTCGCGCCCCTGTAGCGAAGGATCACCGCCCATGACGTCGACCCAGGGCGAGATGAGTACCAGACGGCGAGGAAGGTCGAGCGAGTCATGGCGTATCTGCTGTGCCAGAGCCAGTGTAAAGCCACCTCCTGCAGAGTCGCCCATGATGAGAACACGACTGGCAGGAATACCCTTCAGAAGATCACGATAGAGCCGCAGCATGAGCGGATGAGCCTCAGCGGCAGTATGGAGGGGCAGCAGCGGGTAGTTTGGCGCCACAATGCCACATCCTGTGGTCTTGGCCCACTCGGCCATAGCCTTCCAATGCTGGGACGTAAAGTTATGGACGTAGGCACCGCCGTGTAGATAGAGCACTACGGGCTTCGTGTCGTTCTCTGCAGGCACCTCAAACACCTGCATATTTCCGATGGTATATTGAAAAGCCTCACGAGGAAAGACCACGCCGGCAGGAATCTCCGTTGTACTCTTGTCGGTCTTGTCGGCCATAGCCTTGTCGTACGACTCCGTGTCCATCTGGTGCAAAGCGCTCTTCACAATGATGGCCATTGGTGAGCGTCCGGTAATCATCCAGACTCCTCCACCGACGACCATGAGGGCAATGATAACCATCGCCACTGTACGTAGGATTTTCTTCATTTTTGTGTTCATGTCGATATTTTGTTATTTTTATTTTTCACGAAAGCCTTAATGCGGTCGGCAATGATCAATGCTACAGGTGCACAGTAGCACCCAATTTCAGTTCGAAGGTGTTACACTTCACGTCGTCATAATACGCATAGTGAGTACGACGGGCAAAGAATGAACCTGACAGCGTGATGCTCCAGTTGCGGGAGATGTCGAACTCGGTCGTCGGGTTGATGACGAGTAGGGCGGCATTTCCCTTGTCACCCTGTGAGTTCAGGTGAAGCATTTCCTCTTCAGTGAGCTTCGACAGGTCAACGTTAGGATCATAGCCTTTCCAAGTGAAGATGCGATAGTAGTGGGCGTTGAGGA
>JAEEGG010001451.1_pt1 | contig 64476 bp, 63 predicted proteins | sample 9134161 | NCBI WGS metagenome assembly JAEEGG01 (sample SAMN16246543, study PRJNA631951) | gut metagenome | biome: gut microbiome; feature: rumen; material: CR-attached | host: Bos | place: Iran: Karaj | collected 2018-10
AAGCAATAGCTATTCATTTGATTATCAAAAGAATAGCTATTATTTTTGATGCCCTCAAGGGCGTATCTTCTCTCTTTATACAAAAAAGAAGGTGACCAATCAGTCATCTGACTTTTTAGTCACCTTCACATTTCTTCACCGTGCCATTCATTACAGGTTTCTTGCACGCAAACCTTGAGTCGGTCCAATAGGCATCAAAGGTGGTTACCTCTGTTACCTTCATCAAGTACACCAGCCGGTTCCCCTTCCCCCTATCTCTTGGGGTGAGGCCGATAACATAGTCTCCCACCTCATCATGCTTCCTGATGATGGGTTTGCAAGTGGCCAAAGTGCACACTCCGTAAAAAGGATTTGGTGCAAAACCGAAATCCCTTGCAACTATATAACTATAACCCTTCATAACACTAACACTCTGTTCGTCTGATTGTCCTTGAAGGTCTGGGAGTCATATCCGGCTGCTCAAAGACTCCGCCACCAGCGATGGCGGCACCGAAACCGGGAGATTCGATATTCACAATAGCATCTGAGTAGGACTCAATCTCTTCTGGAATCTTTACTTCCAAGGTTGAAATATAGATAGCCACAATTCTCTTTCCCAACCTTATTGCCTCTTCTATAATCCACTGTTGATACGGCAATTCCTCTCCATCAAGAATCACGTAAACAAGAAAAGCACTATCCTCAATAGCCTTAGCCACATCTGGATTGTCCTTCTCAGTAAAACCAGGGAAATCCTCTACATAAGTGAGATCGTAGTCTGCACCCATCTTATTCTGAAGCTTCTCCCTGATTGAAGCCTCAAGATGATTGTTAATTACAAGTACTTTTGACATAGTTTTTTAATAGATAATTTATACACTTTTTTATAATCTTTTACCGTCCAGTTTATAACTTATCGCCCCAAGGCATTTGACATCTATAATGACAATATGTCATAATAACACTACTCAGCCATAAAAGCAATTTTAATGCCATTTGAGCATTTTCCTCAAATATTCACTAAAAAATCGCCACGTTGGCCCATAATGACATATAAAATGAGCAGCACTGTCACTTTGTCATGATTTGAGCAAAACCCTCACAAACATTGCAAATCTTGCCAAAAATGTCTATCTTTGCAACCACGAATGGCTTTGTGCCCTAATATAGATATAATATGCTACTTGAATTCACCGTTGAGAATTTCCGTTCATTTGGGAAGGAAGCAAAACTTGACCTAATGGCTTCTAACGGCATAAAAGATAATCCAGACAAGGGCACTTCTCCTATGGGGACCGGTGTGGGAGCCGGGAAAGTTCTTAACTCAGTGGCAATCTATGGCGCCAATTCTAGTGGCAAGAGTAATTTACTCCGAGCCGTAGGAACAATGCGTTTTATAGTCCTCAATTCCGTAAAGCTCAATGAGCATGACACACTCCCATATGAGCCCTTCCTACTCTCTACACGAGATCCGCGCCCCACACGGTTTGAGATAGTTTATTACGAGACTGATACCCGGGCCACATTCACTTATGGCTTTGAGTATACAGAAGATGCCATTCAAAAAGAATGGCTTGTCGCCAAATGGCCACGTCGTGGCATTAAACAGCTGTTCTTTCGTGAGCCGGATCAGCCTGTCAGTGTAGATTACAGTAATTTTGAAGAAGGTATCAGAGCCAGAGACACCCTTCTATTAAACAAAAACCGCCTTTTCCTCTCATTAGTTGGACAGGCAGGCGGAGAAATCTCCAACGGTGTCATTAACTGGTTCCAGAACAGCATACGGGTTATTTCCGGAATTGAAGACACCTACTCAAAATATACCAGAAAAGTAGTTTTCAATAACCCAGAAGCCAAAGAAAACGTTCAGGCTTTTTTAGGTAAAATGAAGTTAGGATTTGAGTCATTTGTTCCTCAAAAGATAGACTTTGAAAGTATTGGTTACCCCCCGGGGCTTCCCAAGGAACTAATTGCCCAACTGAGAAACGACCCTTTCATACAAATCTCCTCCATACATAATGTCTATAATGAAGCGGGAGAAGTAGTACGCACAGAAAGCTTAGACCTTGATGACCAAGAATCTTCTGGCACAAATAAGATCTTTTCTCTTTCTGTTCCCTTGTTAGAAGCCTTAACAAGTGGTAAAACGCTGCTTATTGACGAATTAGACTCTCAGATGCATCCACTTATATCCTGGATGCTGGTTGAGATGTTCAATAAGGTCGAGGACAATAGCACATGCGCTCAATTAATCTTCACAACCCATGATACAAATCTACTCTCAAGTGAGCTTTTCCGTCGTGACCAAATCTGGTTTACTGAAAAAGATACCACAGAGAGCACATCTTTGTATCCTTTAATAAGAGCACATGAAAAATCTGATAGCTTGAATCATGCACCTAGAAATGACTCAAACTATCAGAGAAATTATATTCAAGGTAAGTATGGAGCAATCCCATACCTTACTTGTGAGCGCCCGGATTTGAAGGCCTAATTAGAACAAAACCATTGATTCCAATGGCTTGCGCGTTATTTGCGCACTAATGCCCCACTTCTCCGGAAAGAAATAATCTATTCCGGCCGATGACGGTTTGTAATGTTGTTTAATTCGGACATTACCCATCTTCAATTCCGGCATTTTTGCCCGCAAGTATTTATCTGTCTCACAAAAACAATTCTGAAGATCGATCAACTTGGGACTACGTCCAGGCAACGGGCGGAAATCTGTATAGCCATAACGCTCTTGTAACTCTTCAAAATGGTTGTGGACGAAGTAAATGGCGTCCTCATAGTCATTACCATATGAAGAAAAGCACTTCTTGATACCCCTCACAGCCCCAACGCCTGCCCTCACGAAGGAATCCTCATCAAAGTTCAAAAATGGTGAATAGTTGAAATCAACCGTATACTGATAAGCTAAAAAGTCACCTATCAAAGGGTAGTCTCTCAACTGGTTATATACCTCTGCCATAGACTGGGCCTTCAACACCTTTTTCAGCCCTTGCCCCTTAATAAACTTATCTTCTATCATTTGTAGCCACACCTGATGCTTGGTGTTAATTCCATGATAACCAGAATAACTACCCGTCATCATATAGGCATTGGAGAAGATAGGACATGTCTGCTGCCGAATAGTAAGGGCTTCACTCAACTGTACCACGTTGAATGTATCAACGGTAACGTCTGTGAGTTCACAAAGGTAGTTCCAGGTTTCTATCTTATTGAATACTTTGAAAAGCAATATTCTTAAGAGGGCGTCCTCTGGGCTGTATTTTTCCGTGTCTCTATATATGACATCCTTTATCAGGAACTGGCTAACTCGGTCACAGGCACGATAAACATTAGTAAACTTGTACTCCTTCAGGATAGGATCGTCTGTCAATATGTCACTATTCTCGCACCTTCTCCAGAAGATATTCATCCTCTCCTGAATGAAGTAAAAGTAGTATTGCAGTGTATTGTCGTTGGGAATAACAGCCCTATTTCTATTTTTCATTATATGAGAGTGATGGGGAAACATACGCCCACTGCTTATCAAATAAACATGTCTATATAACTCTCACTTCAGTGAAGATCTTTATTTCTACATATCTCAAACTCCTTTGCTCTTCCTATCCACGCATCATCACAAAATAGGACGCATCCTCCTCCCCTTCCTTTCACTCAGAGCATAATATTCTACTGGTGATAATATAACTATACTCTTTACTCTACAATCAGTATTGTCTCTTTTAATTATAATAAAGCAACTATATTTTCGTTTTTTCAAAAGATTTTGTACATTAGCAAGCGATAACAGGAGTTTGGGCAAATCATTTATTGCGTTTTAATTAACGCAAGGTCGCCCCCGAAGAGGCGAAAAACTTGGTCCAGATTCCTGTTTTTTTTATTTTACGATATGTACACTATAGAACCACACTTTTTCTTTATTATATTTTAGATTCCTATAGATTTTAACCACCACTTGTACCTTTTCCTCTCTTCCATCAAGTACAATTCTTGCTCTATATCCAAGATGATGCACAGTGGAGTCCCACAATGTATTCAGTTGTCGCGAACGCAAAACAACAGGTCTAATATCCTTTGACTGTTCCAGTATCTTTCTGGCAATTGGAAGCAAACGTAGAGAGATGGCAACCCTTTCTTTCCTTGCTTTGTCTGTAATATGACGCCATCCTGTTCTAGACACGTTCAGCGGATACTGTGTTCCAGTTATCATAATTGTAGGATTACTCACTTTCCAATCATTATAATACTGCTTCGCATCATCTAACAAGTGAAGGGAATCCCACAACTTCAAATCCGCCTTTTCCGGAATAATCTGTACACAATGAATCCAGTCTTTCAGATAAGGCTTTATCATCTTCACAAGCTCGCCTTTGGTATGCTCTTGAAAAAGATTCTTGCATGGTATCTTTATGATAGATGAACCATCGTGCTTATAATCATCCATTCTCATCCACCACGCTTGTGGATTCTTTAAATCAAGATATTTGTTACCTTTATCGTTTATCTTCTCAGCATTAGTATATACAAGTATGACGGGCTCATTTGACCTATTCCAACTATCACAATGTTCCTGAAGTCGCTCTTTACAACTATAAGGTGATATATTTACTGTCTGTTCATTAATTGAAGACAGATAGCTAGGGCCACTTTTTGACTGTACTTTTATCCGCACACCCATATCGTTACCATTTGATGTGCGAGGAATAATTTCTCCGTCAATACCATCATCATTCTCTTGTCCGTATGGCTGCCATCCCCAATGATAGTATTCTTGCACGTACATACCGATTACCCTAAGGCCAGTTGCCTCTACAGCATGAGCCGCCATTTTATTATGTTTCTTCACCATATAACTCTCCCTTTAAAAGCCACTAATCATCCTTGTCAAAAAACACTATCTAAAGAAACGATAATTGTCAAATGAATAAGAAACGATGTCATTACCAGAAAATAGGTTAACATCATTATCGTTATAGAACTGCAACAGACGCTCGAAGAAATTCACGAATAGTACGGAATTACAATATTTTTTACTTTTGATTATCACTCTAACAAAATCGATAAAGTCTTCTTTTAACGGTTCAATTTCTTCTATACATTTTACAACGAAATTGGCAAAAGATTGGTCTTTTGGCAATGAAAGATAATCAATTTTATATTGCAAGAACCCATCAAAAAAAGAATCCAAGTAGTCTTCTATCAGCATATCCAAATGCGGATTACCCTCGGCAATTCCTTTCTTTATAATTTCTACTTTTCCTTTTGTCGGTATTACTAACATAAACTCTTCTCAACAATACTATTTCTTTATATAAGTTGAAATACTACTTAGTGATGCAGCGGCTTTCTTAGTTGTCATTTCTTTCTCCTTCTGTGCAAGCCTATCGTCTAATATCAAAATGATACAATCATATAAAACAGGAAAGAAGCCTAAACAAACATCTTCTTTCAACTGGTGGATACCCAAACTCAGGACACCGTATAATTCAGAATGATGATTATAGAGGAATGCAGGTAGATAATCTTTGATAGCAATTATCTTTTCATCCATCCGTTTTTTATTGAATTCTTCTTCAGTTATAACGCCATCACTTATTGCCCTTTTTGCCTCATCAAAAACAATACTCTCGAATACTCTTCTTAAATACACATATGAACCAATTCCTACGCCGTTATTTGCAATAACGATAGCTGTTATCAGCTCCGTTTGCTGCTGATCTGTAAGGATGCTTCTATACTTTTTGATGTCATCCTTATGAAAATCCCTGAGTGAAGGGAATGTGCCAATTTTTATAAGATACCCATTCTCCCAGTCAGAATATACAACCAGTGTGAGAATATCATTAAATCTACCACAACGAAACGATAAAATGCGCACCTTCTGATTCACAGGCAATAAAGAGCTTCTATCGTATACAGAACGGCTAAGATTAATTGCGGCCGATACTAAGTGATATGTCGTTTCAACACATTTTAACGGATTATAACCATTAACAGATAGGTTATCTTCTGACAATTCCTTATATAATTCTTTAAACTCTTCTCCTTCAATTTTTCTATAAGTTGGAGCCTTGAATATAAAATCTTGCGCTGTCATACTAATTAGTTTGATATCAAATTACTTCCATACCATGTAAACATAGTACCATCTTGAATTGGCCATCCTGTCTCCCTCGCTACTATCCCCATCTTTCACATTATCACACTTATCCGAGCCAATAAACCTATCGATGAGTGCAGATTCATAATGACTAATTGAATTAGGATTCGAATCCTTAATTAGAGGGACAATCGCAGTATATATACCATCATAATCGGGTTCTGATAACCTATCTTCCAAATTCTGGCCGGTCTTGCCTATCTTGAAAGACTTAGCACCTTCAGAGATGATCTGTATTTTCCTCCTCGCATAGCGATACTGTTGTAAAAACACAGAATCCACCGACTCGTCTATTATTTGTCTATCAATCCAATCCCATGCCTTCGGCGGAAGATATCCATTTGTCTCCATGAGATCCAGTTTAATAAGCAGGTAACTCTTTTTGCCGAATATAGGAGCCAAATCCTCATTCAATGTATTAACAAAGTTAGTATCTGAAATAAGTATGTATGAAGACTTGACATAATGAAACCAGTTAAGAACCCGAGGCAAACTGGTGATTGAATCATGCAATTTTTTATAGTCTGTACTATCATCCCTGTCAAAAGACAGAATAAACGCGGCCCTTATCATTGTTCATCCTCCTTTTCCGACTCAATATCTGAGACTTTTGACGATGTAAGAATAATATCCTTTGGGTTAGCTGGAAGTAAGCCTCCATCCTTATCACCCAGTACTTCCAATGTCCTCATCCGTAACTGAAAACTCTCCGATCTTAAATAATCTGGCTTATTAAAAGCAAAGTACAGATATGCAAATACAAACAACAACAATACTAATCCTCCGAAAGAAAAGATCACTATTGTTATCCACATCGAGACATTAATCCAAGCAGAGATTAATGCAAGAAGAATAATAACTAATAATACTTTAAGTGGCAAGTCAATGACGCTTTTAACTTTTATCTGACTAATTGAATCAGATAACCGCCCCATTAAATCAGCAAAACTCATATCTTAAAATGCATATGTCCAAAACCGATACACCATTATGGTGCAGCTTTCCTCCTTAAATAGTTGATAAATGCACTACAAGAGACAAGCATATAGTATGCTTCATCCAATGAAGGTACATAGGTCTCATCTGCATCCATCAACGCATGCCTTATACCACTGCCAGGATCATTTGTGTACACATAAAACTTAGTGAATTCATCCTTTAGCATTTTGTGAATGACCACGCCATTATCTTCAAGATGCTTAAGAGCCTTCCCCAAAGTATCTTCACCTGTAAGATCCCTACATACCGCCTCTACCGCAGAAATAGATTCTTTTATGGAGTTCCTAACATCAGGATTAGGCCTAGATGAGTAATGCTTTACAGCACTTTGCAGATGGCGGCTCACGTTATCTTCGGAATTGTTGATAGCCTCATTAATTGCATTAACCTCTTCATTCGATACTATATCTGTAACACAATGATTAACGATTCTATACCCATAATCTAATCTCTCAAATTCCTGATTCAAATACGACTCAAACTCTTTCAAGAGATTCTCTAAGTATAAATAAGCTGTTGTGTTTACACTAATCCATTTGCAAACAAACTCAACTAGGTCCAAAATCCTGTTCCAAGGGAGTTTATTATGAGTCAAAAGTTCGTCAAAAACTAGATAATAATGACTTCCATGACCGCCAAACTCATTAAGACGCCTATTCGCAAAATGTATCCATATTTCTCTTTCAATGTCCTCTTGCAAAAAAAGAGCTCCATAACCTCTATGACGATTATAAACTGATTTCAATTCGCGGCAAAGCAAATCATAACCAGAGCCTATAGCGTTAATAACATCCTGACTAATTGTATTCTTAACAATGACAGGTTGTGAAGTAAGCAAACCTTGCCTTTGCGAAAAGAGATTCTTAAAGAGGTCACTCATACCAACGTTACTGCTATTATCTAATGCACCTACCAGAGCATAAAAGTAACTAGAACTTCCTCCAAACCATCTTGTTAACCACGCCCACGTAGGACTGGATGATGCGAACGACCTTCGTAGAGACGTTCTCGTCCACATAGTCGGGCACGGGGATGCCGGGGTTGCCGTCGCGAATCAATGAAACAGCCACGTCAACGCTCTGAAGGAGGCCGATAGTATCGATGCCACTCAGTACAAAACAGCCTTTGTCCAGGGCCTCCGGCCGCTCGGTCGATGTCCTAATGCACACAGCCGGGAAAGGATGGCCGACGGACGTAAAGAAGGAACTCTCCTCAGGCAGAGTACCGCTATCAGAGACCACCGCAAATGCATTCATCTGCAGGCAGTTGTAGTCGTGGAAGCCCAGCGGCTCATGCTGGATCACGCGAGGATCAAGCTTGAACCCAGAAGCCTCCAGACGCTTACGGGAACGCGGGTGGCAGGAATAGAGAATCGGCATATCATACTTTTCGGCCATCTTGTTAATGGCGTTGAACAGAGACAGGAAGTTCTTCTCCGTATCAATATTCTCCTCCCTATGGGCCGATAGCAAAATGTACTTCCCCTTCTCCAGCCCAAGCCGGGCATGAATATCAGACGCCTCAATCTCTGCCAGATTATTGTGCAGCACCTCCGCCATCGGAGAACCCGTCACATACGTCCTCTCTTTGGGCAGACCCGTATCAGCCAGATACCGGCGGGCGTGCTCAGAATATGCCATATTCACATCAGAGATGATGTCCACAATACGGCGGTTGGTCTCCTCCGGCAGGCACTCGTCCTTACAACGGTTGCCGGCCTCCATGTGGAAGATAGGGATGTGCAGACGCTTTGCGCCGATAACGCTGAGGCAAGAATTCGTATCACCCAGCACCAGCACGGCATCCGGTTTCACCTCAACCATCAGCTGATAGCTCTTAGCAATGATATTACCCATCGTTTCGCCCAAATCCGAACCCACGGCCTCCATATACACATCCGGATCTGCCAGCTTCAAGTCCTTGAAGAACACCCCGTTAAGGTTGTAATCATAGTTCTGTCCAGTGTGTGCCAGCAGACAGTCGAAGTACTCGCGGCATTTGTTAATCACAGCCGCCAGACGGATGATTTCCGGGCGCGTACCCACGATGATAAGAAGCTTCAGCTTCCCGTTATTCTTGAATTGTGCCATATATCTTTTACTTTACAGGTTCGAAAAACGTATCCGGCTTCCCCGGATCAAACACCTCATTGCAGTACATCACTGTCACCAGATCCTCAGTATCAGAGAGATTTATGATATTGTGCGTATAGCCCGGCAGCATATGTACCGCCTCAATCTTATCTCCAGAAACCTCCCACTCCAACACCTTGCCGGAAGGGTCGTTCAGATTCCGCTGCTGAATAAGCCCGTGGCCGGCAACCACAATGAACTGCTCAAACTTAGTGTTATGCCAGTGCTGGCCCTTGGTAATGCCGGGCTTGGAGATGTTGATACTAACCTGACCGGCATTCAGCGTATGAACCAGCTCAGTGAACGAGCCCCGCTCATCCACATTCATCTTGAGTGGGAACGCCGCCTTCTCATAAGGCAGATAACTTAAATAAGTAGAATACAGCTTCTTCGCAAAACTGCCTGCCGGAATCTCGGGAATCATCAGCGTCCGCGGCTGAGCCGCAAAACTCTTCAGCAGCTCCACAATCTCTCCCAGCGTCACCTTATGCGTCACGGGGCAGTAGCAATAGCGTCCGGACTCAGAAGGGATTACATCCAGCCCTGAGAACTCGCAATGATGCTCCTTGCTCAGGAGGGCCGATATCATTTCGTCCACCAAATCATCAATGTACAGCAGCTCCAGCTCCACGCTGGGGTCATTCACCGTGTACGGCAAATCATTGGCAAAGGCATTGCAGAATGTAGCCACGGCCGAATTATAATTGGGCCTGCACCACTTGCCAAAGAGGTTCGGGAACCTGTAAACCAGCATCTTTGCGCCGGTTTCCGCGCCATAAGCCAGGAACAAGTCTTCCCCTGCCTTCTTGGATCGGCCATACTCAGAGTCTCCAAAACGGCCCGTGAGGCTAGCCTGCTGAGAACTTGACAGCATCACCGGACAAGTGTTCCCGTGCTTTTTCAGCGTATCCAGGAGCGTGGAGGCAAACCCAAAGTTCCCTGCCATAAACTCCTCCTGATTCTGGGGCCGATTCACCCCCGCCAGGTTGAACACGAAGTCCGCCTCCGCGCACCACGCATCAAGCTCCTCAGGTGTAGAATCCAGGTCATACTCATACACGGCCTCAATCTTAAGTTCCGGGAAGCGCCGATCCTTCCCTTCCTTGATGTTATTAAACGCTGCGCAAAGGTTCTTACCCACAAAGCCCTTGGCGCCAGTAACAAGTATTTTCATTTGATTATTATTGCCGTATTACACTTAAAAATTATTTCCCTAGCCAATCAAACAACAATAGAGGATATGAGGACAATACTGAAACCCGGCAATCAGGGAGGCTTTCATAGTCTCCAATCTGATGCTTCAAGATTTGGGCTTGAGAGATACTGTCTCTATCTACAGGAGGATAAGAGAAATCACCATTACAGATATAATTTGCCTTAGCCACATTCTGTATTTTGATAAGATTCCAATTCAAAACACGATTCTCCAAAGATCCCCTCAATAAGAAATCCATATTGGAATAGAAGGAAAAATCTGAGGACAATCTTTTAAAATCACGACAATCTTCACGTGAAACAGTATAACTATAGTAGTCTTTATCCGGTAGTTCCTTGGTATACCTGATGGACTCTATCATAGGATAATTAACATATAATTTCCCATGTTCTGTTTCCTCTCCAAAATAAGACAACAAATAAGACAATTGCCTATTTAGATCTTCCGGACTGCGATTCACATCGTGAAAGTCATAATCAAAAAGTAAATATATTTCAGAGAACTGATCCGAACGATTAATGCCGGCAAAAGGATTATCCGGGGTATTCTTATACTTCTCTCTGAGATAATCAACCAAATCTGCGCCTTCACCTAAATCCATCATCTCGTGGTAAAGGTCATCAATATTGCACCCATATACTACAGCAACAGAATCTGCAGATAGCCCGCATATTTCCATCATTGCTTTGTATACTTTTATATCGGGCCTCTTCCCCTCAAGAACAAAAAGAATCATAAAACAAATCCATCTCCTCTATATAGTTTTTCCAGATTATGACCTAACCTGAGCTCTTTTGAAGTACATTTATTCAGCGGCTTCACTTGTTTCCCATCAATGAGGTAATAACAATCCGGACGCAACAGATCATTTGTCATCAATGACGTATTGTGCGTTGTAAGTATTACCTGACAGGATTGGGCGAACAAGCGCTTGCACACTGCAAAAGCCAACTCATAATGATAAAAAGCGTCAAATTCGTCGATAAAGACAAAAGAAGCCTCAGAGAGTTTAGACAGCCAATAATAAAGAAGCGTCAATGATGATGTTCCTGTAGACTCAATGGACGAGAGCGCAATTCTTCTTCCATCAATTAGACAGAAGATAACTTTCTCACCACGTTGTGGCTTGGCAAACGTAAACTGCTGCCCACTCACGCTTAAAACAAACTTACCAAAATCGTCTAGTAAACCATGCTCTATAATATACTCTTCGAGATTGGTTGTTCCAACTTCAAATCCGATATATCCCCTATCCTGCAAACATCGGAACCACAACATATTATCTACAAACTCGCTCATCAGGACTAGAGGATTATCCTTGGACATTGGGAAAACATTTACAAGATAGGATACTATTGAGACATTGTTTGCCTGCCGCAAAAGGTTATCCTTTACAGACTGCTGAAGAGAAAACAAAGACTCATTCACCTGAATATGTTCCGCTTGGCGATCGAATAATAATGTTCCATCGTTAGTTAACTTCTCAGTTAAAAGGATCCCGCCAATGGTTTTAGAGTACTCATAAAACAGTTCCTTCCCATCAAACACAAAAGTGTATTCAAACGATACCGGCAAGCCATTGCCCGCATAAGAAAAATTTGAGTAAAGTTGAGGTTGTTTATTTTTAGTAGTAAGATGACTGACAATATCGAACAATGCAAAACCCAAATTTGATTTTCCCGCTCCATTGGGGCCATATATCATCAAGTCTTTAACAACTCCATTCTTGATAGCAAAGGAATTGTATTCATAACCGTTGGGGTCCGAAAGGTCAAGTTCTATTCTCTCTTTAAAACCTCTATAGTTTGTGACAGCAAATTTTGTTAGCATATAATAATATCGTTCAGTATGCAAATCTACAAAAAATTATCCATTATCCGTAATTTTTTTACGGATGCGATTTGTCTCAAATCATTTTAGGCCATCGAAAACGGCACATAATTACTTATAAACTTCCTGCCGCCTGTAGAACAAGTACTGTTTAATTCACCAATATTTCTATCCCAAAATATCCTCCGGGCCGATAGGTTCATACGCCCCATCCTTCACCTCCATAATCACCGTACCACTCTCAAGGACCCGCACCGTATGCCACTGCCCAATGGGAATGTTCACTGCCACCACCGAGCTGCCCGGCGCCAATTCAATAGACTCGGTCACCACGCCGGACTCGTCGTAGAAATCCTCCACCAGCCGCCCCCTCAGGCAAACCACCGTCTCTAAACTCTTCATATGCCGATGAATAGGTAGCGGACTCCCCGGCTCAATGGCATTGAGCATGCGTTGGGACTGATCCGCCGATGAGTTCCGCAGATCATAATTCATCCTCAGCCTTGGCGAAGCCTTCGCCTGCGCCGTTAAATCATCCAATAATGCTTGTGTAATTTTCATATGGCAACAACGTCATGCCCGGCTATGACCGGGCATCTTTCAAAGATTCAAGATACTCCTCGTGCAAATGATAATACTTCTTCATAAACACCACATATGCACCAACCAGGAGCACTCCCACACCCACAAGATAAATCCAGTGCGCCAGCACCGATGCCGGCACCAAGTATATCATCACCAGGCTAATCACCAGCTGCAACCCAAAATACAGCAGAGACACAACCACATGCGACCAGCCCAGCTCATTAGCAAGAAGCTGATAAGCATGCTTCCGGTGTGCCTGTCCCAGGTTCTCGTGCAGCATAATCCTATGCAGGATAGTGCAGCAGCCGTCCACGCCGTACACCAGCAGGAACACCATCCAGGTCACATCTCCGGTCTGCATAATCAGCCGGCCGATTGCAAAAAGCATAATAAAAGCAATGCCGATACTCCCAACGTCCCCCGCGAAACACTTTGCCTTTCCCTTCGGTCTAAAGTTGAAGATGCTGAACACCAGCACGCCGATAATCGCCACTACCAGGAACGACTCCTCGATGAAGCCACCCACGTCATGCCCGACCTGATCGGGCATCTTATTCACCAGCAGCAGCGGCACCAGCACCGCCAGCGAATACCCCGCCGTGATGCCATTGATGCCATCCATGAAGTTAATCACGTCCGTCGCGCCCACAAAAACAATCAGCGCCACAAGGCCGATAACCACCTTCCAGTACCACGCCAGCTCCATAAACCCGGCACCCTGCCCCATCAGGCCCCAGAACATCAGTCCCGTGGCCACAAACTGCACCACCAGGCGCACGCTGTCCGGCAGCGAATGAATATCATCCCAGAAACTGATTCCGCAAATGAGCAGAAGACCGATAATAAACGGCAAATACCCCTGTACAGTGGTCCAGTTGCCAAGCACCATCTGCCACGCCATCCACACCAGAATGGAGATGGCGAAGATGATGCCACCGCCGCGCAACACGATGGTAGTGTGCGAACTGCGCTGATTGGGCTTATCAATAATATTGCATTCATCAGCTATCTTAAAGTATACCAATTCCGTAATGATCAGTATCACTGCGATAATCCCATAAGTCAACCAAATATTCATACTGATTTGTTGTTTTTCGTTTCTTTCTCGATTGCCTATTTCCCCTGCCCAAAAGCTCTTGAAATCTGAGCTAACCCCGCGTCCATAAAAGGCTTTAAAGATTTTCCTAAATCTAATGTTGCCCCCTCAAAACGGTGAAGTCTATCTATAGTTTCCGACCAGCCAATTCCTTCCAACACGCCCTGCTGTATCATAAAATCATGGTCACGATGTGCACCCACATTATGACGTACTGCTGCAAGAACGGGCTTTTCACGTTCAAAGAAATCACCCAGCTTTTTCTTTGCCTGTCTAATCGTTACCAAATCTTCATCTTTCATTAATCTTTGGGCAAGTTTCTGGAATTTCTTTCCTGTCAAATCATTAAAATCATCACACCATTCATACATGGTCAAATTAGCATCTACGGCTATTCTTTCTTTACTTACTTCATTCTCTTCGAAATAAAGAAGTTTCTGAATACCCTTTGTTTCAATATTACATCTCTGAACAAGAGCTGCCACATTCAAGATAAGAAGTTCGTCCTCAAAAGCACTCCTTTTGTTTAGTATATCACTACTTCCTCCTCTAACATTTACCACCTTGTTGATATTTTCTATTTGCTTCTTACAATGATTGATTTGAAGTTTGAAAAGCTCAACACATTGTCTTTCCTCTGCAATAGTGTTATCAAGAGCGGTCTTTAACTCCTCTCCTTCTGAGGATTTCATGTGATATTCAAGGAACAAGTCCAAAAATGATTTCTCTTTCATTGTCTCTCTCAAAACTGCAATCCTTTAATAATCTCAATATTTGTGGGACAAGGATAGTCACTCTTCACATAATAATAGCCCGAATGGTCAGATCCTGCCTTTCTGTATCTTTCAAGATAGGCCAAAATCTCAGTTTTGTTTTCATCATTCTCAGGCAAGGCTTTCTTTACGTATTCTGCAAACAAATCTTCCCCTTCACTAAATGGAAATATCTGCTTGAAGAAAGGATCCTTGAAGGCCATTGATATATATCTATCGTTATCCTTGTTAAAAACAAGGAAGCCGTTTAAATACTCATTACTACTATCCTTACACAAAAACTCCCGCATTATATCGTTGGCTTCCTTTGTAATAATTAAACGATTATTTTCTACTCGTTCCAAACACAAACGGTAAATCTCAGATAGTCTTGTTGAATATTGCTGCTGTTTTGCAATGTATTCTTTGAATAATTCAAGGTTTTTGTGCTTTACTTCGCCACCCTTAAGCAGGAACTTATCAACATCTTCTACTCCATCTTCCACTGGCGCTATAAGTGTATGAGTTATTCTCATCAAGAATGCCAATGGAATATAATCTATCACGTGATTATATATGATTTCCAATAGATAGTTGTGATATGCTACCTCTTCCATGCCATTATAGCCCTTTTCAAAGTTCCCATTATAGATGAGCTGCAATTGCAAAGCATGAATATAAGTATCATTACCATCCGTGATAGCTGAGTATAGGAAAACCAATCTCACAAATTGTTTGAAAGTTTCTGTCTTGGACAAACCGCCCTTTGGAGTGATGTCCTGCCAATTATGATAACGTAGGAAATCAACAATATCACTTTGTGCCTTTTGCTGAATGCACTGTCGGTAGAATTTGTCAATTTCTTCATCACTCTTCATCGTGTAAAGAGATTCGAGGCTTTCAGCATGAACATGTCCATAACTCCGATTGGTAAAATACATTTCAAAATACCTCACGTATTGAACCGATCTAAATGCAGGTTTTTGAGTGTCACCTCCAAAATCATCCCAAGATTTATGATTATTAAAAATACATCTCAGAATATTAATAGATCGAGGCTGTTCACGTTTTGGTTCATTTTCTTTCTGATCACTGCTATATGCTTGTTTTAGAGTATAGGTTGCGTCTGCATTGTGAACTTGGAACAACCCGCCATTCTCAATGTATTCTTTTTTAAACAGACAGCAATAATCATCATAATACCTGAACTTCATCAACTCAAGCAAGAAGTATTCTTCGAAGTTTATCTCGTGTTTTGAATTGAACGCATAATCTATCTGGAACATATTGTAGAAACTCTTCACGTCACGTAGGTTCCTTACGCAATCAGCAACAATCCAGAACCGCTTATTCATGATGGGCAACAAATCAATGTCAACGGCTATCTTTTTACGCAAAAACTGGTACATTGCGTTCACGATGCTTACATCAGAGCGAAGTGGAAGATGGAATCTCAATGTGAAGAATTTATCTATATAAGCAATCCCATTTGCGCCTTCATATTTCCTCAGAGCATTCGAAACTGCTTTTTCATCGTAAGCCGTGATAAAAATCGTGTTCCGGAAAGCCGCGTTCTTATCAATCAACTTTAGCGCTTCAATAATCTCAACATCAGTAAGTCTATCAAAGTCATCAATAAATATGACCAACCTTTTACCAAGATTGTTCAAGGCTTCATTTACTTCATCAGTGGCTTCTTTTTTGGTCCCACTCAATACTTTGGTAAAGATTTTGGCTATGGGATGAACATCTTGAATTCCTATGTTCTCCAAGTAGTCACTAATTTTCTTGCGTATCTGAGCCTCATCAGGAATTGACTCTGTCAGGGCCTTGAAAAAATCCTCTTGGATAGAAGCTATGTCTTTACTCTGTCTCGGGTTAAACTCAACAATGATATGCGCGAACATGGACTTGCCATCATTTCCATGTCTGATTGCATATTTAATGAGGTTGACAAACGATGTCTTGCCATTTCCCCATGGAGATAACACCGCAACGCTTACAGCCTTACCCTTTGGCAATTGAGATAAGGTGGTTGCTATGTGGAGTGCCTCAGAATAATAATCAAATTGATCCTCATTAGGTGTTTCAATTGGCGAATCAAATAAAATTGCACATTCTCCCTCTAAATATAGATTCTTTCTTGCAATCTTATTAACAACGGCTTCCCCGATGAAAAGCAATGCTAATACACACAATACGTCCACATAAGCTATCTTCCATACCAATAGAACAAAATCAAAGTAGTCACAAAAGAACCTGTAATACAGAGTTGTTACAACAAAGAAAACGAGTGCAGCAATAAAAACATCACCATATTTGTACTTACGCCAATTAACCCATAGTTGATAGCAACACCAGATAATAAGAAGAACGATTAACAGAGCAGTAAACCAGCCATAGTTCAGTTTCATCAAAAGAGAACTCATCCAATTGATGACAAGCATAGAAACTTCCTGCGTACAGGCAAAGCCCGCACACAAAACAGCTATTATGTATGGTATGATTCTCTTCGTCTTCTCGCTCATCGTCTGTACTATTCGTAAAACGCACCCGTATCTATCTCCAACTCATCACAGTCTGTCACGCTATAATTATTATCATAACTGACCGTTCCCTTAAACTTGAATGGGAACGACATATACATAGGCACATCGTCAAGCTCTTGTTCTGAATCAGAACCATATTGTAACGTCACACCAACCATCCCATTACACTTAATCTCCAAATCGCCATCCTGTATCTTTACCTCGGAAATTGTCACACCGTGAACATCCTCAACCCGGGTATGCGTAGATAATGCGTCTAAATCTGAGGGAAACTCAAGAATGAAATACTCACATAGGACAGCCTCTATTTCGTCAAACACAATCTTCTTTGGCTCCGGATAGCGTGAAATCATCACCAAAAATTTGGCATTTGGGATGGTCTTGAAGTAATCTGACATTGCCTTTATCCTTCGCTTTGCATCATGGTTCTCGCTATGGGTCTTTACTTCGATATAAACCACTTCATCCCCTTTCGTGGCGGCAATATCCACACGGTAAGCACCAACTTTAACATCGGTCTTCACAGTATATCCCTTTTCGCGATAGTCATCCACAATCTGCTCCATAAAGGACTTCTCGTAGTTTTGAAGCAAGTAGTCTTTTAATGGCTTCATATATTAGTCTCCCCTATTTTAATCATTGATTCCTTGAACTGCCCACACTCTATATACAAGCACTTCACATCAGTGGAAGCTAATCCCTGTACCAAGTCAGCTGCAACGCCACTTTCTATAGATGACGTGTCAATAATACTTAAAGGATGTAAGTTCACATCAATAACAGATGCTGTACGCATCACTATCTTTCTGTCATCAACATATACTAATCCGCTCACCGCATCCCAGATAGGCTTACTGATATTGTCACAATCCACATTTACTCCATCACTTGTAAAGAAATACACTCTCGCATACAACTCCTCATTGGCTGGGAATGTTGGCACAGCGCCACTATATTTTCGAAAAAAAGCTGAGCGAATTTGATTTTGATATAGTTCCTTGTGCCTAGAATTGTACGACAACGGCACAAGATCTTTGATTACTATCTCCATGATAACCAATAAATTTGATGACTCATCATCGTTGAAAACTCATAAAAGAGGGACTCTTTCTACATTAGTTCAAAAAAACTTAGTAATTTTGCATACGTATGGCGGAAATGGCAGACGCGCCAGTTTACCAAACTGGTATCCGAAAGGATGTGTGGGTTCGAGTCCCATTACCTTCACTAGGGAGGCGTTTGCCTCCCTTTTTTCATAACTGCATACCTCTTCAGTCTCATTGTTAAGGACAATTATTCCAATCTCCTGAGCACTGGCATAATCCAACCCATATACACAGAGCATAAACGCATTTCATTCTTGATAAACTTCTACATGCGTTGTGGTCTCTTAATGAGGTATACCCATAATCCGGTCCTAAGGAGTTATAAATGCCGATGAGTACAGACCCGGCATCTGTCAGATTGACGGAAAAAGAATCCACTCTCCTTACCAAGGCCCCAAAAGCCTCGTTAGGATAGATATCACGTAGTATCTGATATACAAGTGCCTCGCGGGAGTCTTTACTGTTTGCCCACCAGGTAAGACGCCTGCCGATTTCTGATGAAATTCCTTGTGCGAATACTGATGTCAAAGACAGGAGAAAAACGACGACACAAATGATTCTTTTCATATCTAATGTTGTTGTATCGTTGTTACCGATAATGATGTACTTCTGCTACCGCTAACACTTTCATCTTACATCGTAGTGGCAATATATTTGATAGCCTTATTCCTCCCCACATCCTAAACACATCCTCCGCCGTCAAACACCAGTCAATGGCCTCATTCTCCATAAATTGCAGGAGAAGTTCTACTAAATCAATTTTACGACAGTTTGGGCTCTTTGATAAAAAGGACTCCTTTTACTTGAATCCATAGAGCATGAAGCCAAGATAAGTTAGTGAAGTAACGGTATTTCCACCGAGCCCGCCATGTGTTGCCGGCCAGGGCCAGTTTGCCTTTCCAGCCCTTTACGGACTCATGTAGATCCAATGGAGCCCAGATGTCGTCTAACATACGCTTCTCATTCTTGGACAAAGCCTCTTCAGATATGGAGCCAAGCAGGAACTGACCTAAACGGGCATAAGCATCGTAAAACTTTCTGAATCCAAACTCATCCACACGGGCTTCCAGCTCTATCCACTCAATCTCATCCCGATGCTCGCGCGTGAACATCACCCAATCGAGCACCAACCTCCACGTCAAGCCCTCGTGTAAGAAATGAGAATACGCGTGCTCAATAAGGAATAAGGCCGATACCATCACAGGTGGCCGGCACAGCCACGTCCCATCAAAACGGTCTTCACCATTATCCGCTCTAAGAGAACTCTGCAGCAACATCTCCAATTTCTTCAGCGTCTTATTCCCTCTCCACGGTGTCAGGAAGCGATGATTCTCCACTGTCAAGCCCAGAAGATAAAACGTGCTGTTCTTGTAGAAATCACGGCTCACATTAAAGCCATTCTCTTCCATCAAGAAATTTCCCTTCTCCCATACGTCCACATCCCCACTCTCAGACGTCAAGAAACAATCCATATCCACACTCGTCCTGTGCTCCGGTTTCGGATAGCACTCACTCACCACGACACCTTTCAGAACATAAGTCCTGATACCTTTCGAGTGGAATAAAAGCGCCATCTCCGCCTCTGCTTTCTGTTGAACAGAACAATGAGACTCTTGCTGAATTGTTATCCCTATCCATTGCAGGATATCTTTCTTCTGTGGCCGATTGCACGAGGGAATCTTGTCTATTCCATCCATCACTACAGACAAAAGGCTATGCTGCTCAGCAAGGGCGTACATTGCCGGCCAATCAATGGAATCGGGCATTGTTATTTCAGACTCAGCGCCAATGCCGAGTCTGAGCAAATGGAAAAAGAACTCTTGTATCTCTGTAGTCACATCCTTATTCAATATCCATCAACTCATCTAACTTCCTCAAGCACTTTTCTTTCACAAAGTGCTGCTCGTAATAAACAGCTGCATTCTTCCCTTTATCTTTCAGCACCGCTTCATCAATCTGCGATAGCTCAACAGCCAGCCGGGCAAAGCCTTCCACATCCCCTGCCGCCAGTGTCCATCCACAATCAGCATCGCGAATCACTTCTGCCCCTTCACCGTTAAGCACAGCCACAATGGGCTTCCCGGCAGCCATATACGATGAGATCTTGGCTGGAGCATACAATTTAAACAACGGGTCATCATTCAATGTCACCAGCATAACATCTGCCTGCGCAAAGAACCATGGCATTGTTTCCGACGGGTAACGTCCAAGCGTAAACACCGTTTCTTCAAGGCTGTGCTCCTTCACAAAGCTACGAACCCAGTCTAAACGACGGCCATCACCTACAATAATCCACTTAATATCTTTATGCTCTTTGGTCAGTAATGCTGCCCGCATAGTACATTCAAATCCATGAGCCTCACCAACTGCACCGGCAAACATCAGTTTGAAACCATCCGGGATTGTTGGCGCTGTTTCAGGCTGTATCGAAGCGCCATCAGACCCGTCACTCCACTGAGGGAAATATACAATCTTATCCTTGTAGTCGCCATACTCCAAAACACTCTTTTCAAAACTCCTGGAGCTTATCAGGATCTTGTCTGAATAACGATACTCTTGTTTCACATAATGCTTGAAGAATCCCAAGACATACTTGTTGTTGATACCTCCGGCCGCAGTCAAGCTTTCCGGCCACAGGTCCAGAACCCAGGTGTAGAGCGGCACGCCACGCAGTTTCTTGTACAATACTCCCGGAGCAGACATCATCACCGGGGAAAGCTGCTGCACAAACACTCGGTCGTATTTGTGAAACATAGCATGAAACAGCATCCACACCCAGGCCACGACAAGATAGCTGAAATAATTCAGCATCAGCATTATCTTGTTGTTACCCCTGGGTATTATAGGCAAGCGGATTACATTCACGCCATTCACGATCTCATGACGTTTCTTGAACAGGCCATATCCCTCATGGAACTTCCCATCAGGGTAATTGGGGATACCGCTTACTACTTGTACTTCATGCCCTTGTTCTGCCCAGTGAAACGCAATGTCATTACCACGGAACACCTCCGGGTAAAAGTATTGACAAACAAATAGTATTTTCATCATTCAAATCTATAGCCTCTCAACTTTATCTTGCATCGCCGAATAAACGTTTTAGCGTATCGCGGGAGGAACCTCAGCAGATACAACCCTGCGCCATGTTTCACTGCCTCTTGTATGCCGAAATCATTAATCAGTACGCTCCTGTCTTTCACCATCTTGGCATCGAGAAAAAAAGCATCATTCCCCATGTTCTTTTCATGAATCACTTCACACCACATAGGGAGATTCTTTACGTACTCAATCTTTGCTCCCGGAATCTTATCAATGTAATAATGACTCCCATAGCCATAGATGGTTTTCATTTCAGATACATCTTCAACCACACTCGCAAAGTGATTCCTAGGATAATGAATCTTCATCAAATACTTATAATCCGTAAAGAACTGGTAACCGTCCGTATAGTAGATAAATGATCCGTTCGGCAATTCCGCTGCCCGTTTCTGGATGTCTTCAACGAAATGAATGTCCAGAGCATCGTCATTATCCAGGTAGGTTGTCAGCAATCTTCCCGCCCCCTTGGTCAAACGAATGGATACCTCTTTTCGAAATATCTCAGCGAAATAGCATCCCCTCTCTGGTTCCACAAATACTGGCTTGAGTTGGGGGCACTTAGTTTGGAGTTCTCTTATCTTCTCTTTGAAATTCTCGGGGGTTTTACTGTCGAAAAGGACAATCCATTCGAATTCCTTACAAGTCTGGTTGACGATGGATGGTAGACAATACTTCTCGAATAGTAAAAATCGATGCTCCAGCCATGCTTTAGAACGCACTTTGTTTCCTTCTTTGTCTTTACGCCAAAGGAGAAGGTTAAAGCGGGTTAGGATAAAATGATTGACGAAATATGGAGGCATAGGAAGGCTAACAGCAATTATTTGATATATAGGAACGGTTTTGGACTACTATGCCTTTGTGATTGAGACAAAACTAACAAAGGAAGCCAAGGAAATACATCGCTAGAAATAAAGAATCAATTCGCTTCCATCCATCCCGAGGTACCAGGCACGTGATAGATTAACTGATTGCTATCACTATCAATCATCATCAAGGCCGGATCCTTCTCTGTTACTTTGAAGCGTCTTCCATAAGGGATAGAGTATGAAGGAAGAGGATGCTGGACTGTCGTAGACCATAGATTGATTGGGCTCAACGGCAAATATGCCAGCGACTTATTGGCAAACTTTATCTTGTACTGAATGACGATTCTATCATAGCCCATCGCGGCGGGGAGCTGGAGGTATGCCATGCCCTTGAAATAGTAAAATGACTGACGCGATACAATATATGAAGCAACCTGTTTTTTCTTCAGGAAGCAAGTAAAACTGACTTCAGACACGCCCTCAGGTGAAAAACAAGATATGTATAAAGGGGTCTGTTGTTGCCGATAGAAAGACACATCCTGGTTTGCGGGGTTTTTTGATATTTCAATAATGACAGGATACTCTCCCTTAGAGTTTTTCCTAATACCGCTTATGTCATTTATGAATGGTAGGACATTTGATTTATTAAAATCAGAATGGTAGCTTTCATTATAATTTTGAGCGGCAAGCAATCCTCCAGTAGTATTCCCAATCAGAGCATATACATTCTCCACCTTTCCCTGCGACAAAAGTGAAGATAGTTGCTTCCCTCCGACATCAAAACTGCTAATATAATAGGGATACTTTTCTTCTGCTGTAAGTGCTAGCACCGTGCTACTTGATGCATATCCCGGTGCTGTAGACCGGTCAAAGAGCACTTTCCCTTCATGATCTTCATAGGACCTCACTCGTCCTTGCGTATAGGACCGTGAACTGACCGATTCCACTGAAGAAGTCGACCTTATAGCATAAGAACAAGTAAAACGCTCTGTTCCCACATTTAAATCCCATACAAACCCATATAAGTAAACATCACCTTCGAAATATGCCACATTATTGTTTCTCTCCCAGAATTCAAATGGCTGGTGCTCTCCGTGAATAAAAACATGCGATGCCGGCCTCTCCGACTTCCAAAGACCTAAAACGCACCAGGTTCCAGCATATATATCGACTTGATTGTTCCATTGTCCCTCCCTACTTTCTAAGTTCAGAGCACAATATACGTCGGAAATGGAACCATATATTTTGATATCACAAACATAATCATTTTTAGCAACGACTGATAATCCGGTAAAGCCACAAACTGATGCAGAATTCTTTCCATTGGCGGTCTTCCCGGAACGTCTGGTGCCGGATATATTGACATTGAGGTTACATCCCCACAACGAGGCACTTTCGGTGTAAATATCCAGCACCGCCGTTTTGTCGGCAGAGGGATTACTTGTATTAAAACTTGCCAGAGTACGGAGGTTCACTCCGTCCATATTAATACTATGAGAGGTAAACGATCCATTTCGACCTGTCCATGGAATCTGAATCAAGGTTGCTACCTTGTCGCTGTAGAAACAAGGACGATCAATAAAAGCAGCATGAAGCCCCGAGTAATTGGCTGTCCTGTTTGTGATATTAACCCATTTGGTCAAAACTAAGGTCTTAGACAAATAGTAGTATCTCCCGGTGTTAATGCTCCACTGAATGAGTCCGCAATTGAAAGCATCCACCAATTCGGGATAAGAATCAACTGGGTTGTTCGTATCAATCTTACTTACATATTTACCCACGAACCATTCCAAATGAGCATCCAGAGAAAGACATATACCTCCTGTAAAAATTACTTTGTCAAAGATTTTCCGATCGGGAGCCACAATACTCACAGAATTCCCCGCAGAAAGAGTTCCATTTCTCAAAGAGCCTCCTTGGAAACTCAGAACGCAATTCTGCGGAATACTCACAATAGATCCCCTTAGATCATAATCTTTGTCAATAGTATATGTATGGTTTGAACGAGAGAAAAAACCGGAGGGGAGATTATCAGCAAAAGACACCTCACTCATTCCGATAATCAGGAAGATGGAAAAAAGCCAATGATTAACAACTGGATTGTATTTCTGACGACTCAGCATAAACATTCGATTTAAGAATATTTGCAATTGTATTTCACATAAGGTCAACCGGGGGCTTTATCTGCCTTACCAATTATTGTTTAATTATTTCCCCACTGTTTAAATATAACTTCTAACTGTTCACGACTAAACCTTTTATTCTTAGGGTATAGTTTCAACTCATGTTCCAAAATCTGATCAATATTCCAATAGAACTTAATGAATCTGGCGGGAACCCCTCCACAAATGCAATATGGTGGCATAGACTTAGATACGACAGCACCAGCCGCAACCGTTGTTCCTCTCCCAATGCTAATCCCTGCAAGTAACGTCACATTTGATCCAATCCATACATCTTCCTCTACGATAATATCTTGGTCATATCCTGTCGGTTTATCGGCTTCAGTAATAGTACTAACAAACCTTCCGACAACGCGTGCATGATTGCCTGTATGAACAGTTAAGTTTTCAGCTATCGCACAATGACCCTTACAAATAAACCTAGCATTTGTCGCAGAAATATGTGCATGAGCGCCTAAACATACACCATCTCCAAAGTAAATATTTTTAAAATTACCCACATATATTGGCGGTGTAATTATTACATTATCTGAACATTGCGCGAATTTACTCTTACTAACAAAGAAACTTTTTATTCTTGAAAGGCTAAAGAACACTCCTCTGATAAGATAATTCTGCTTAAGTTTTGACATTGCTACTAGCTTTATTATGTATTCTCCCAAATATCAACCATTTTTGACCAAATCGCCTCCATGGTATATCTTTCAATCACTCTTTCCCGTGCATTATTCCCATAATTATACTTCACTTGGTTTTCACTTATAAAAGAAATAATTGCCCTTTTTAATGAATCCACATCTTTTACCCGTGTCAGTATTCCGAATTGTTTCTCATTCTCCGGTTCTAACATCTCAGGTATGGCTCCAACTGGAGTAGTAATAATGGCGCATCCACATGCCATAGCTTCTAAAATAACATTGGGGAAGCCTTCTGTATAAGTGGGAAGCACAAATATTTCACATAAAAGCATTTGCCTTATGACTTCATCATAAGGCAGTTCCCCCATTATCTCCAACCATTTTTCATTGTTGGTGATTTCAAGGAGTCGCTCTTTGACATCATTATGAATCGATCCTGCAAGACGTAGTCGAATTCCGGGAATATCTCTGCACGCTTTTACTAATTCAAATACTCCTTTTGTCGAAATACAGTGACCTACGAAAAGCAATACTCCGGGTTCTCTCTTGACTGTACCAAATTTTGATATCGTCTGCATAATTCTGGGAGCCAAAGGATTTGGCAACAACTCTATATTAGAATAGCCCCCTTTTGCCAATGTTTCATAACTAGTCTTATCAAGAACGATTACCTTGTCAGACTTTTGTACGACCTTAGACAAAAGACGATATTCCCAGTTTTTTCGCACAAAGATTTGAGGAATTCTGCCAAACCTGAAATGAACAATGGTTTTAACGTTTCTGCTATGAGCTACTTTAATCATTATTAAATCTCTAATGAGACCTAAACCTGCACTTGAGGTTATATGAACCAAATCAAATTGATTAGAACTCAAGGATGATTTAAAACCGTTCAAGATAGAGCCGTAATCTTTAAGCGCCAGCCTAAGGCGAGGTATCAAAGAAATATTATCCGGAATGAATTCGCTACGGGCCAAATCATAAAACTCCAAGCTCACGGGCTTGTCATCTAAAGACTCATAGTATGCCTTGATATGCTTTGTCCAGCTACATATACCACCTGCTGGTCCAGAAACCGGAGCTGCTAATAATACTCTCATTCTGGTTTAATACGATATTAAAAAGAATCTTTACTTTAAAGACGGCCATCTACGATTTCACGGTTCAACATGCACTTCACATCAAAGATGACATGCTTCTTTTCCAGCAGTGCAGAAACATCCAGTCCATCAAACTTCTTGTGAGCGACAGCAGCAATAGCGGCATCAAACTTCTCAGCAGGAAGCTCATTGACTACCTTGATGCCATACTCATGCTCAACGATAGCCGGATTCGCCCAAGGATCATAAACAGTGATATTGAGGTTGTACTCCTTCAGAGCCCTGTAAATGTCAATAACCTTAGTATTACGCACATCGGGGCAATTCTCCTTGAAAGTGAAGCCCAAAATGATGATGTTGGAATTGAGTACCTGGATGCCTTTCTTCAGCATGAGCTTGATGGTCTCGGTAGCCACATACTCACCCATTCCGTCATTCATACGACGACCAGCGAGGATAATCTCAGGATTATAGCCATGACGCTGGGCGCACTGAGCCAGATAGTAAGGGTCAACACCGATGCAATGACCACCCACCAAACCTGGACGGAACGGCAGGAAGTTCCACTTAGTACCAGCTGCTTCCAACACATCGAGGGTATCAATGCCCATCTTGTTGAAAATCTTTGAGAGTTCATTTACAAAAGCGATGTTTATATCACGCTGGCTGTTTTCAATAACCTTTGCTGCCTCAGCGACTTTGATTGTCGGAGCAAGGTGTGTACCGGCAGTAATGACACTGGAATAAACCTCGTTGACGTACTTTCCAATCTCAGGGGTAGAACCAGAGGTGACCTTCTTGATGTGCTCAACGGTGTGCTGCTTATCTCCCGGGTTAATACGCTCTGGGCTGTAACCGCCATAGAAGTCCACATTCATCTTAAGGCCCGAAACCTTCTCAACAACTGGGATGCACTCATCCTCGGTAACACCTGGATAGACAGTGGACTCATAAACCACAACATCACCCTTGCTGATAACCTTACCGACAGTAGTGCTAGCACCCACAAGCGGAGTGAGGTCGGGATTATTGTCTGCATCCACTGGCGTAGGGACAGCAACTACATAGAAGTTGCAATCCTTAATCTTTTCAATGTCGCTGGTGCAGATGAAGCCGTGGTTATTGATGGCATCCTGAAGAATATCATCAGCCACTTCAAGCGTAGCATCGTGTCCAGCCATCAAAGCGTCACAACGTTTCTGGTTCATATCGAAACCAACAGTTTTATACTTAGTGGAGAACAGACGTGCCAAGGGCAGTCCAACGTAACCGAGTCCGATTACACAAATCTTAGTCTCTTTCATTGTATTATATCTTTATTTGATTACAAATTAGCTTTATACCATTCAATTGCCTCGTTAAGACCTCGGGCAAAGTCATATTGCGGATCATAACCCAACAGGCGCTTGGCCTTGCTGATATCGGCATTGCTATGTTTAATGTCTCCAGCACGATCAGGACCGAAGATAGGTTCTATGTCCTTTCCGATGGCTTTGGTCAGGTCGTAATAGATATCAATAAGATACTCGCGACCACCGTATGCCACATTGAAAGCTTCACCGCTGGCCTCATCTGGAGCCAAACAAGCTTTCAGGTTAGCTTCAATTACATTCTCTATGTAGGTAAAATCACGGCTCTGCTTACCGTCGCCATTGATGGTAGGTTGTTCGTCGTTAATCAGCATCTTTATAAACTTTGGAATCACAGCTGCATAAGCGCCATTGGGGTCCTGACGGCGACCAAAGACATTGAAATAACGAAGACCAATGGTCTTCAATCCATAGTGTTTTGTATATTGCTTTGCCCATTCTTCATCTGCACGTTTGGTGAGAGCATAAGGACTAAGGAGATTGCCTTCTACACCTTCCTGCTTAGGCAAATGTGGTTCATCTCCATATACTGAACTGGAAGAAGCATATACAAAGGTCTTTACGCCTTTTTGGCGAGCTGCTTCCATCATATTAAGCGTGCCCTGGATATTATTGGCACAGTAGAATAGAGGCATTTCAATGCTGCGTGGAACACTTCCCCACGCCGCTTCGTTCAGCACGTAATCCACTCCTTCACAAGCCTTCATACATGTATCAAGGTCCTTTATATCACCTTTGATAAACTCATAGTTGGGGTAATCCTTAAAAATATCCACATTGGATTGTTTACCGGTAGATAAATCATCCAAGCATCGAACGCGATGACCAAGTTTTAATATTGCTTCACAAAGGTTGGAGCCTATGAATCCAGCCCCCCCCGTCACCAAAAAAAGACAGTCTTTTGGGAATTGTAATTCTGTGTATAACATAGTGCCTTATTGTTTGTCCATTCTATAAACCTCTAAATATTTATTTGCACAGCTCCCAATAGTGTATTCCACAAATGATGCATATGCATTTGCCGACATTAACTGACGTTCCGCCTTCGATAGATTCATGAACGACCTCAACATCTTGTAATAAGACTCCACTTCAAGGTCTTCCGACATCATACCATTTTCCCCCGGCCTAATCATATCAACACATCCTCCTACGGGAGTACACAAAACAGGGCGCCCCACAGAAAACGCCTCAATAATCGTCATGGGCATACCTTCCATCTTTGAAGAAAGACATATTGCATCAGCGGCGACCATATAATCACGGACGTTTTCCACTTCACCAAGGAAGGTCACCTCTCTTTGCATCAAAGGCAATAAAGACTCATATAGCGAATAAAATGTTTTATTATTGCCCACCCATACGACCTTTGCATCGTATCCCTGTTCAAGTAGTTTGTTAAATGCAGTAAATAGTAACCGTTGATTCTTCACCGACTGACAACTTGCTGCATGTAAGAATACTATCTGTGAATCATTATCCCGGAGATTTACCTCTTTTATTTTATAATAATTTGAAACGCCATTGGCAATAATAACTGCGCTCTTTCCATAAAAAGCTTCAAATGAACGTTCTGATTCATCTGAGATTGTAACTGGCTGGCATATATTCTTTCTAAACATCAACTTCCTTGACCACTTGTCAATATATTTACCGGCCTCACGACTTGCCTCTGAATGAATAGTCGCGACAAACTTTATATTTTGGCATAAGAAAGCAGCAAGTGTCACATATTTGATGGCACCCACATGACAATGTACCGCATCATATCCTCTACTACGGATATATTTATAAACACTTATGAAAAGACGAGGGTCAAGACCCTTATTCTTATGCATTGAGGACACCTTAATCCGTGTGTTTAAGGACTGTCGTAGCGAGTTGGATTCTGGCACGTCATAAAGAGAGAGGATTTCTACTTGGTGTCCTTGACGTATTAGCTCATTTGAGAGTTCTAGCACAAAGTGCTCCGCCCCACCAGAGCCTAAAGTAGGTATTACTTGCAATATTATCATCTTTTTAGACCAGTCTTTATTCGGTATAGCCAAGGATAATCATAGCGTTTTAAATCTACGATGTAACTATTGCCCAGGACATTGAATGTATGTAATCCGGCATATTTTCGCGTTGGAGGTAGTAATGTCGTAAGAATTCTGTCCCCTAGCATGAAATGAACCGCTTTCCCATAATCTCCATTCGTACAATCTTGCGCTGGACGAATGAGATCCCCATTTGTCGTTTTAATCAGAGCTCCGGCCATTCGGGCAACGGCTTTTTCAAATACAAAGCTACCCTGTGGTATATATGGCCCCATGAAAGACTCAGAAGTATAGATAAAAAGCTCATTCCCATTCGGTGCTGGCACTTTTGTCGCATACATCTTGTATGTCCCATCGTTTAATTGCTGTATAATGGCGTCAGTAACAGGTTCTTCCAAAATCACAACAGGGTCAACTAATTTATCGTGTCCTTCGTCATACCTATACATTACACTGTGTCCCGAAGCCGAGTTTTCTGGGTGGACAAATACATCGTCCCCAATTCTGTAGATAGCAGGGAAAGAGAGATGCGTATCTTTTTCCAAGATTATAGACAACTTTTCTATTCTGCGATTCTTTTTTGAAATCACCAGATGCCCGATTCTTCCACGACCTACTGAATAGTCAAACTCCTCAACAAAGAGCTCAAGAGTATTGTCGTTATCTCTATAAATAAATGGGTCCGCAAACCACTTTTCCTTTTTATAAGGATTAATTACAAAACAGTAATCTACAGCAGATAGACCTTCTGTTAATGTTCGTCCATCGAAAAAGCCAAAGGCCAAATCCCATGAGTAATGAAGCATTCTCTCTTTTAGAGCGTGTACCATCTGTGTCCTATCTTTCTAAATGCTACTTTGAACATATCACCAATTCTATAAAAGAATGGTTTCTTATCATTCTTATCATACTCCATAAAACAATCGGTTCTATGAATATCACGAAGCCAATGATAAAGCGACACTTTCCCATGAAGCATTTGCGCCATATCATCAAACTCCGGCATTACATACACTGGTTTTATTTCAGATGCCAATAGCTGTTTTTCGCCATACGCAGAACTGAACCAGATAAATGGCAAATTAACGCCTGCAGCAGTCACCGCAATCGCATTCCCATCATTTCTAAAGTTAATTTCCATGAAAAAATCATTTCCGTCCTTATCTCTTAAGAACTCAGCGCTAAATAACCCCGAGTATTTCACTTTGTAGAGCATCTGTTTAACTTTCTCTACGGGGAATGAATCATCCAACTTGTCATAATAAAGGAACCCCGTATTAGAAGTTTTAGATGGTCTAATGACTTTTGACACACCTGGAATGATAACATCTTGGCCACCACCAATCGAACAACCAATTAACTGATATTCAAAATCTTTTTCTATAAACGCTTGTATTTGAAGCTTATCACTATGCACTTTCTGAAAATAAGCATTCAACTGGTCAAAATTGTCACATACCTGTATATCCGCTTTGCTTCCATCTTTACTATAAAGAGGCTTCAATATACATGGAAAAGTAACTCCAATAGGTATAAGACCGTTCTCCGACACCCATGTTTTAGGAACATTCAATCCAAATTCTATTGCAGTGGAAGCTAAAACTTCTTTTGACATCAATCTAGAAATCTCCCCTTGTTTGCCACAATTGGGGATATAGTATGCCTTTGACAAGACATCATAGTGCATATCAACTGCACTCGCGGCTCCATCTGAGCAACAAATAATAACCATCCTCTCGATAAGAAAAGAGCTAGTTTCTATTAGGTATTGCACGCCCTCTTCGTAGGAAGAGAATAGATGTTCCTCACATATATAGCGTGATTTACTCACATAACTTGTCCTTTTCACGTCAACATCTACAAGCACTAGCACCGATGCGATACCTTTTATTCCTAAAGATCGGATAACGCCAAGGGTATTATGATGATTCCCCCCAAAGACGAAGACCTTATTTGATACTATCATAAGCCTCTATAAATTTCTTGCACACGTTTTTTGAATCGTACTGCTCCACATTGGGTACAATATACTGTGATGAATAATCTCTTTTCAAGAATGCATCCAGAGATGTTCTTTCTGCCTCAGTAAGATGTGTTGATATATTAAGGATTGGTCGTTTCGATAGACTGTAGTCAATAAGCTTGCTAGGAGTCTGTACTGCAGACTCGTTATTGATATTAACAAGGAAGTCCATCTTACTCATCCTCTTTAGTAATTCGTTTCTCGGCACATAACGGTTGATGATAAGTCTATCTCCAAGCACATCTTTGAAGTCTGCAAAAACGGTATCGGATGGAGTATAAACATAGAACTTAAAATCAATGTCTTTCTTAGAAAGGTATTCCATAAATTCTCGAGGGTCACGCATGCCAGGATATACAACTCCTGAATAGAGAAAAGTAGGGATTACATTCTCCTTGTATATGTCTAATTCTACGGAATCAAAATCAACGCTTTGAGGAATAACTACAATTTTATCTCTAAATTCTTCATAATAACCCAATCTCCCGATTTCCACGGGGATAGCAATCAAGTCAGTCTGCTTACACCAGAACTGTTCCAGTGGCTTTTGAAACAGTTTCCACCTCTTCACATCAGGGTCGCCCATAAACGGATCGCCACAGTCAGAAATCCAGCCTTTAAACAACCCGGGATGCTTCCTTTTATAGAAAGCGGCACCCCAGTGTGTTCCAAATGGATGTGCAATCGTAATCAACAAGTCAAATGGATGTTCTGCACTAAGGGCCTTATATGTTTTGAACAGATACTCGCAACGCGGGTAATCAATGACATTGTATAGCAGCCGCCTTAAAGCACGGTTAATCAATGTCATGTTTTCCTTTCCATCACTATTTACGTTACCAAAACGACTTTTACCAAGGCTTCGAACCTTAATCTGATACTCTTTTTCAAAATCAGAGTAATCAAATTCCCCCAATATGGTATAAAGAGTCACATCATGACCCATTTTGGCTAAACCTTTCGCTAGTTCTGTCGTCCGGAATGAGCGAGCAGATATATGTGGGAACATTGTCCCCGAAATGATGACTATTCTCATGCGAAGAATGTAAATCTAATGAATGAAAAAATGGGACTTAGAAGGAACCCTAAATCAAGAACGCTGATAACATCGCTTGACAAATAGAAAAGATTCATGAACCATACAAAGGGTAATAGATACACCATCATCCGATATTTCTTATCGCCGAATGTCGTCAAAAAAGAATAAGCAACAAGAGCATAATTTACCGCGAAGAACCTACCGCCGAAGGTTGGTATTATCATTCCAAAATTTGCAACAGTAGCCAACACTAGCATCATACTAACGATGGAATTTGACAGATGGTCTGCATTAGCTTTTCGATTAAGACCAATTATTAAAATAAGGAGATCAACATAATGGCGTACAATTGAACGGAATAACTGTTGAACCCAATAATAACCAGATCCCTGAGCCGTAGCGCCTGCAAAATCTCCTTCAGTATAAGCCTCAACTTTTTTTTCCACCAAGAAAGGTAAATCGATGTCACCAAAAGGGTTTATTTTGAAATCTTCCGCCACCAGAGAGAAGACCCAGCTAATGCAGAACAAAGCCAACAACATTTTATCCGCACGCCTGACAAGATACGCTAGAAATAGAACTAATGGGAAAACAACAAAAGCAACATGAATAAACAATGTTACTGTTGATAACAAAATATACCAAGGTTTCTCATCAATGAAAGTCCTGAAAGCGCAGTACAGACCAATCCACGATGCCGTCCAGAACCTTGCACCATTAATATTATAAATATTGTTCCATAAAAACAAACATACCAGTATAATACATATAGCAGAGTTGGTGTAATTCTCTTCTGATACAAAGTACCTTAGGCATTTCAACTGAAAGAATGCAAAGACAAAAGCCAGGACCATGAAGAAGAAATGGTAGTTGTCTGTAAACTTCCCTACAATGTATGACACGGTTACAATATATATATCTTGGTCACCCATGTCAAATTCAAAATAATCAGTCAAGTAGGAGATATACTGGCTGGTTGTAAGATTCTTTGATTCTTCAAATTCCGCCCTCATAGAGATACCATCCATACTTCCTTCGATACGTTCTGTACCAACAGTGAAGCATATACCAAAACACAAACAGAACCAAAACAACACAGTTCGAGCCTGCTTGCCTTTTAAACTCTGTAACGCCTCAACCAATCCCAGTACAGGCGATATCAAAAATAATATTCCTGCTTTATTCTTAACCATAAAAAGACAAGATAGGTTAACTAAGATACTGATTTATCTAAACACTCAAAGAAAGAATTGGCTTTTTTAGATTCAATGTCCAAAGCATGCTCAATTCTGGCTTCTATTTCATCATGATGGCGTAAGATCAAATCTACCTCTTCTAGAATCTTTTCCTTTGAAAATCCTTTTTCATAACTATTGAAAAATGGAGAAAGCCCCATATCCCCCATAACTTGTTGTATCTTAGTAGTGTAACCATCTCCTAAGCGTGTAGTGTCAAAAGCTATAGAAGGAACATTACTTTTCAAAGCCAAAAGCGTCCCATGGAAAAACGATGTAAGATTCAAATATGACATTCCAAATAATGTGTACCACTCATACGGAGAAAGGTCGTAAAAATATCGTGGCGCATTCGGCATAAATCGCTCCCAAGATTTCATCCTTAAATATAAATAGCCGTACTGAAACTCTTTTCGTCCAAGTTTGTGAATAATATTATAAATAGTCGGCTCATAACAAGCCATCATAATCGTGACTAATTTCTTTTTGGGGTTCAGATTTAATCGGTTGAATACTCTTTGACTATCAGCACTATTTGGTTTATCGAGAAGAACAGTAGGGTCGCAATTACGATGAACCTCAGCACCAGGGAGGCACATTTTTACCAAGTTTTCTGTTTCTTGGTCACGAACTCCAATATATGTAAAGGATTTCAAGCAAGCACCTATATATTCTATTTCTTCGTTAGACAATGTTGATTGGTCCAAACTATAAGCAGAGGCCGCATAGCTGAATTTAGCACACTGCAAGGAATCACCAAATAGCCAGTAAGGATTCTTGAGTCCAAGCCCTTTATTATATGCCCAAACGGCATCACTGCCAACGATAACGATATCGTAACGACCATTTATATAGCGTAGGACTTCTTCATAGTCGTCAGTAATAAGGGTCTTCTCGGAGAGCGGCAACAATCTCAAATCCTCGTGAAATCTACTACGCATTATTTCATTTCCCCGACCATAAACCAGAATCTGAAATAGGTTCTGCTTAGCGTTGTAAGAATTATGTTTAGATGCTTTTTCAAAGTCTATTATCTCAACATTATCACCATACCTTTTTATAAGTTGTTGCGCTAATGATAATGACTGCATGAAAGCGCCATAATTGATACTTCTGTGAAAAGTAAGAATACCTATTTTTTTCATTAATCAGACGAATTTGGTGTAATCTTTATAACTAAACCTTGCGGATTTCGCATATTTGTATCTCTCAGGGAGGATGCCTACTGCTATTAGTGATATAGGCATCTGTGAGTCTGGAATTCTACAGATAACTCTAATCTTCGATAAATCTTCGTCTCCTATCCCCATATTTAGAGGAATAGTACCGAGCCCCTCTGAATGTAACGCATACAAAAGGTTCATCGCATATAAACCTGTATTGAAGTACATTTGATTATATTCGTCGTTACCAAAAAAATGAGCAGATGAACAGGTTACAACAAGAGCAGATACTGTTTCTTTGAACTGGCGGGAACCTCTTTGAATTGTAAGAAGGTCCACTATTTCCTTTTTGTTTGTCACCACGTAGTTATACCATGGCTGGCGATTACAAGCAGAGGGTGTCGTTTCCGCAATCTTAAGGGCCTTGTGTAAGAGCTGGATATCTATTGATTCCCCTGTAAAAGATCGAACACTGTGCCTTGACCTTGCAAACTTTTCAAAATCAATAGTACTAACAAAATCATTTTGATTAGTAACCTCAACAAATCCACCTTTAAGGGACTCGTCTTTAAAATCCCCCAACAATCTTGAAAGGTCATCAAACTGTTCTATAATCGTTGTTGGAGCGCCGTCATAATGAGCATTAAAATCCATATAGACCTGTAACATCGACACTACCCAATACAACAATTTCTTGTCGCCGTAGTTTTTATAATAGTCCTTGACATTGGAAATCAATGCTGCAATCTTAGGTTGCCCGAACCAGGGTTTTACTTCGGCTAAAGAGAGCCCTTTTTCGATAATATGCGACTGAATTAGTATGTATGATCGTTCTTTTTCACGAGTTTTTGGCAAACTAGAGGCAAGATTCTCTTCAATATACCTATAATAAGGCCTCATCATTACACGAATGCGCCTTTTGTTCTTAATAAGACGAAGTATTCGGATTAGTATGAAATCATTCATAAGTCGATGTATTTATTCTTTATCTTTTCAAACTTTGTTTCTGGGATATAACCATAGAACTTTGTCTTGTGAACCGGGAAGCTAACCTTATCCTTGTCTAGATACTTGATTACTTTAGCAGGATTACCCGCAATAACACAGTAACCTTCTGGGAATGATTTTGTCACAACACTTCCTCCTCCTACAATCGTAGAAGGCCCGAGTTTAACTCCTGCCATAACTAGAGAATTCATTCCCACCCAACTATAGTCGCCAATTATAATAGGTTTGGTTGTGTAAGTATCTCTATCGTATAAGTCATGATTAGAAGATAGAATACCCACATTAGGGCCAAAGCGCACATAATCACCAATATAAACGCCTCCCGCTCCCTGTATATAGGAACCGGGACGGCCAATCTTACTATTCTTCCCCACATATATCTTTCTTGGATTAGCAACTAAGCAATTCTTGTCCTTAGGCCAATATACTTTGTTGAAACCTAAACGGAACTTCAAATAATCCCAATACCCATTAGGAAGGATTGTACTTTGGAGAAATGCGTGATATCCTCTACCAAAGGGTAGAAGAAGCCTTGCTAACATACTTATATTCATGGAATCAACTTTATTATTCTATTATTCTTAACAATAGATGATACTATATCCCTGTATGTTATCTTGCCTAACCAACAGAAAACGTAATAGAAGACACAGAATACAAACACATCAAAGAACAAGAGTACAAATTTATTCCACTCAAAACTCTTCGATATGAAATACACGGGGATTGATGCAACTATCGAAGCAATTAGCACCAGTATCAACTGTTTTGAGGGCAATATATCTGTTACCTTCTTTGAGGATATTTTTGCGATCAGTATAAAGAATACGATACACTTGGCAATACTACAAGATTCTGAGGCGATGGCAATAAAAACCGGAGAATCAAGGAACTTAACGCTGAGGAATTCCAAGAATATCAGAGCCAAAGTAAAATACATAGTCACATTGGAATACTCCTTTGTCTTGCCCATTGCGATCAATAATGGAGCAAACGGGACAATATAGAAAAGACCATATACACTCTTAATCTGGAAATATATTGTTGAGTCATCGTATTGCCCCCCGTATAGACATACCATCACCAAACGAGCCATAAAAATGCTAAAGATTGAAATAGGAAAAAGAATCTTGGCGGACTTCAACATGGCAGAATTCCAGGTGGTGACCATATCTCCTGACAGTCCTTCCCCTTTTTCCATTTTTGAAAAAACCGGAAGAAGGACAGTGCTTATTGAACCTATCACCATTCCAATGAACGGCAGTTCCGTAAAGCCATTAGAAAAGATCGCAAATGCTTCTTTTCCGAAATACCGGCTAACGAAGAACTGATTGACCGATGTGTAAAGCATTCCCCATATCGAGGCGAACAACAGAGGAATGGAGAACTTCAGAATGTCCCTGTATGATAGTTCTGTCCGATGTGCAGGGTAGTTCTTTACCGGCTGTGCCCGCAGTATCAAAGCCGTTATACACGTCAGAATGGAAGCGATGTTAAATCCGATGAGCGCATAGATATAATTGCCCTTGAAGATAATCACAGGAAGTACAGTAAAGAGAATGGTGATTATTTTCGTGATTATCGTGTAGAGGGCCAGAAACTGCGTTTTCTTATAGGTGGCAAGGATACCTTCCAGTCCCATCGTGGGAAGAAGGAACAATGGCACAGGCGAGAATACACGCAGAGCAGTTGTCAGGTCGGGATTGCCAAGGAAACGCGCAATCGGTTCAGCACCAAGAAACAGAGCCAGCGAGAAGACTCCTCCAAGAATTAAGAACAGGATGGTAATCTTGTTGATAATTGCCTTTGATTCCTCGTATGGGTGCTTGGGCAGGAAATAAGCATAAGCCTTGGGCAGTCCCAATGTAAACACAGACAGCAGGGTGGTGTACACGTACATCACCTGCTTATATGTTCCGTAATCGCCTATCGTAAAATAGCGACTCAGAATCATCGGGCTAATGATACCCACAGCGAAAGAGAACAGACTCCCTACCGCCACCCAAGCTGCCTGTTTTGTATTGTTTGTCTCTGCCATTAATTTGGTATTGAATTCTTATATTGTAGTATTGAGATTCAACAGAATAATTGCTCTGCTAATGTTCAACCATCAGATTCTTATTTCCACTGATGAGTTGTCATAACGGCATCTCGTCGGCATTGTCTCGCAAACGGGAACCATTGACGATTTCGTGAACCAAATCGGAATACCAGACTATTCCTAGACCATAAGATTCTACTTTTGTACTTCCATCTGTATTTTTAACAACATAGTTATATTGTCCTGAATAAACGCCCAAAAAAACATAGTGTTTGTAATCTGAATGCATCACTTTCCCATTGATGAGAGAAATGTCTGTAGGCTTGCTTAGGACTAATCCACCTGAAGATCCAGGGAAGAGGTTCGCATCAACAAGGAACGTCCTTGTGCCATTGAAAGGTTTACCCCACGAAGAAGCGATTATTCCAGACTTCACAATGGGATACTTATTTACGCTATCATAGAATCCGTGAGGATATGAGCAGATGACCACATCAGAAGTAGCTTCAATAGTTAAAGGAGACGCTGACGGTAAATCCCTGTCAGTCACTTTGCCAGTCGAAATCATATTCGGGTGAGCATTGCTGACCATCAAACTCGTCGCCAAATCATCCACCTTTATAGCTACGACATCAACAGAAATATCTGAATGCAACAAGGTACGCTTCAACAGTTCATTTTGAGTAAGAGTAACGGGTATCCACTTGATTTCGTCACCGAAAATCTCTTTGAAATTAAATGTGAAAGAATCGGGCACAGTCTCTTTCTTCTGGCCGGTGATGGGGTCGTCTATTCGAGGAAATACAACGTGGCGATTCGTAACCAACCACGTTCCCATAACTTGATACCACCCAAGTTGTTTCTCTTCATTAATAGGTCCTGTTGGTTCTTTAGCCAATTCTGTATAAAAGAACCCTGAACCCTGAGAAGAGTAGTTGTATTTCGCTGACTTACAATTGACGATTGTCGTCATCTCAAGGATTTGCTGATTTACAGAAAGCTGATTATCCATATTCTTGCTGGATATTTACTTTATCTTGATATACTTGCTCCCTTTGAAAGCTTTCTTGAGTCTGTCATTCAACTCTTTCGCTAAGTCTTTCTGTATCTCCGCTTTTTTATCTTCCACGGCTGCATCGATATTGGCTTGATTCAACTCAACCAACTCATCGTAGCCACCAGGGAACTCCTTGTTACACATATTACACCTTCCATACGACTTATCCTCAGACAGGTCAATATCTGTACTGCCACAAATGGGGCATCGCAGCGTAACACTAAAGTTGTAGTTCTTTTTCATATCTGCACGTCCTCTTCGTAAGTATTACTTTCTTGATTATCGTCTGACCAGGTATAGCGCAATCGCATTGTAGGAGTATGGCCCTCACAAAGCGCCATATTGAAAGATCGACCACTTTGAGGCGAGATTTCTCCCAATACGCCAAACTCCCACTGGACGTTTACGGAATCATCAGGATTGAGCCACTCGACGGAAACATTCCTGGCCTTACTCTGCCCCGCATTGAATACTTTCAAAATGCGAGTGCCTCTGCTTCTTCCTTCAATGATATTACCTCGTATCTTGGCCTGCTTGCGTTCTATTTCCTCTCGCCTTAGTTTGTCTACCTGTAAACGCTTGTATTCATCATCTATTGGTGTGGGTGTTTGAACCTGTTTTTCGCTGTATTCTATGGCATTTACGGCCTTAAGGAATGTATTTCGCTTGCGCTCCCAAGTCGTGTCTGACATGGCAGGGAGTTTAAATATACTTGTAAGGGTCCTTTTTAGCTCATTTAAATATGGCCCAGCTTCAGGAGTATCAACCTTAATATAGATTGTGCTAGAATTCACTACCCCTTGCATTTTGTCCCTCGTCATATCCTTTGTCAAGATTGAACAACAATCATTCTTCAATACCCAGGCAGCCCCCATCTCATTCAACGACACTGCACTCATGTAATACCGAGGTGACTGAATGAATATCACGTATAATTCATGCTCATTAAAAAGCGCCCGAAGGCTTTCGAAGATATTCTGACTAAGTCCAATCCAGTAGTCTGGAACCGAACTGCAAAAAAGGTTTGTGTTATCAAAGCCGATACTTTCAAGTAAGGTAACAAGAGCCTCAACAAATTCTTTATCCATTGAAGAATGACTGATGAAGACCATCGGAGTTTTAACTATTTCTTGACCTTCTTTCGAGCGCTTGTCGTCACCCTCTGTAAACAGACATTTTATCAAATCCGCACGTTCAATATCTCCTTGCATTTGATTGACTTGACGCTGAATATTATCTTTATACTCCTTAATCGTATCAGTGCCCCAAATCTGCCAGATCTGAGATTCATAGTCATGATAGTAAATGCTTTCCGGAGCCTCAAATGAAGTTCTGTATATCGCCTTATTTCGATCTCGCCAACGCTTATAATCACTTACGAATGCATTTTCTGCCGTTTCATCATATACCACTTTCTCTATCGGTCGGCGAACACTTGCGAAGCCTCCATAATAAGGTTCTGAAGAACGCAACTTGGGTACCTCAACCCTTAGAAGTTCATAGCCCTTCTTTATCTGCTCAGCAAGCAACTCGCAAAACTTCTCCCTAGCAATAACAAGAGGAGCCTCAGGGTAAACGGGGGATGATACGTTCTTCTTTGCCATAGTAATTATTCAATTTCTCGTTCCGGCAGGCAGTATCGAACTGCGAACTTCCGTTCCACCTGTGCTGCCAGAAATCCATTCAATTAGATATGGTACACGTTCTCCTTGAGCGGGCAGATGTTGTGGCAATCCAGAATCACTTTGCCCTTGAGCTTGTCCCAGTTCTGTTTAATGTGGTCGTGCTTGACCATAATGACCACCATATCCACCTCGGAGAGGAACTGGTCGAAGTCGAGGATCTGGTTCTTGACAATCTCCTTCTCGGTGAAGAAGGGATCGAAGGTCTTGAGCGGACGGGCGAGGTGGCGCTCCTGGATGTCGAGCATCTGGAGGGTCGGGCTCTCGCGGATGTCATCGACATTCTCCTTGTAGGTGAGGCCGTAGAGGCCGATGCGGCGGTTGTCGGTGATGCCGTGCTTCTCCATAATCTCGTGGATGCGCTCGAGGACGAAGACGGGCTGGTAGTCGTTGGTTTTCATCGACTCGTCGATGACCTTGGCCAGCTGGGGATAGTCGCCCACGAGGAACCAGGGATCGACGCTGATGCAGTGGCCGCCTACACCGGGGCCGGGCTGGAGGATGTTCACGCGGGGATGCATGTTGCAAATCTTGATGATTTCATACACATCCATATTGTCGTGACGGCAGATGCGGCTTAGTTCATTTGCAAAAGCGATGTTCACGGCACGGTAGGTGTTTTCCACCACCTTGGTCATTTCAGCGGTACGGATATCGGTCACAACAATTTCACCCTGGCAGAAGGAGGCATAGTACTGTTTAACCTTCTCGCCAATCTCCTTGGAATCGGCACCGATGGTGCGGTTGTTATGAAGGAGTTCATATACCATGTTACCAGGTATAATACGCTCAGGAGCATGGACCAGGTTGATGTCCTCGCCAATCTTGAAGCCGATAGCCTCAATGACCGGGCGGACGAACTTATCGATGGTGCCGGGGCTCACGGTGGATTCAATCACAACGGTAGCGCCCTTCGGGCAGTGTTTCATCACTTCCTTGACGGCAGCCACTACGTAGCAGGCATCTACCTTCTTTGAGAACTTGTCGTAGGGAGTGGGGACTGATACGATGTACATATCCGTCTTCTGATACTCAGTGGTGAATTTGATACCAGCTTTGACGGCATTCTGGAACAGTTCATCGAGACCGTCCTCTTTGAAGGTTGTTTTACCAGCGTTGAGTGTTGCCACCAACTCTTTATTATAGTCTGTACCGATGACCTCAACTCCGTGAGATGCCATCATAAGGGCGGTCGGGAGACCGATATAGCCTAAGCCAATTACATTAATCATATTGAATATTTGTTGTTATTTTACTTCGTATCTATCTACGTCTTCGCCTTTGAGAGCTCGAACAATTCTGTAGCATGCCTTACCGTCACCATAGGGATTCACAGCTTTACTCATACGCTCGTATGCTTGTGCATCATCCAGGAGGGTACTAACCTCGTTTACAATTAGGTCGTGATTAGTACCCACGAGATGAACAGTGCCACTCTTAAGAGCTTCGGGACGCTCAGTGGTATCACGCATCACGAGGACGGGTTTGCCTAAGCCGGGAGCTTCTTCCTGAATGCCACCGCTGTCTGTAAGGACGACGGTAGACTTCTCCATCAGATAGACGAACTCCAGATACTGGAGAGGCTCGATGAAGAAGAAGTTCTTGTATGCGGTGAGGTCTTCACCGAAAACCTCATGGATAGGCTTACGCACATTGGGGTTAAGGTGCATGGGATATACAAAGTCCACCTCAGTATACTTCTCTGAAAGATCCTTCATGGCCGTTACCATGCTGATAAAGCCTTCACCGAAGTTTTCACGACGGTGGCCAGTGATGAGGACGAGTTTCTTTCTGCCATTCAGTCTTGTAACGTCATAGCCGGCAGTCTTGAGAACGTTGATCTGTTCATCGGCCAGAGCCTTGTCGCTCTTGAGCTTATCGACCACCATGTGGAGGGCATCGATGACGGTGTTACCCGTTACGAAGATCTGCCCCTGGGCTTTCTCGTCCTGAAGGTTCTTCTCACTAAGCGGAGTCGGAGCAAAGTCATAGGTTGCAATGCGACCTGTTATCTGGCGGTTCATTTCCTCTGGCCAAGGGCTATAAATGTTGTGAGTGCGCAGACCCGCCTCCACATGCCCCACGGGAATCTGCTGGTAGAACGCAGCCAGCGCAGCGGCTGTGCTGGTAGTTGTATCACCATGAACAAGGACCACATCCGGTTTGCACTCTTTGAAGACATCACGCATGCCAGTGAGTACGCGAGCAGTAACATCGTAGAGGTCCTGGCCCTGCTTCATTATATTGAGGTCATAGTCGGGCTTAACTTCAAATATCTTTAGGACCTGGTCCAACATTTCTCTGTGCTGACCGGTCACACACACTATTGTTTTAAAATCTTCCGGGTATTTCTGGAACTCTTTAACCAAAGGACACATTTTGATGGCCTCTGGACGAGTTCCGAAAACTAGCATTATTGTTTTCATATATATAGTTTTATTATCTATTTGTCACACAAGTATCACAGTTATTTCTTATCCTTCTCCTCAATAATCCAGCAAGAAATAATCTCGCAATCTATATGTTTACCTTAAAGTGTTACACTATAAAAAGGAATGCATACTTTATCTACTTTTACGTTATGCATACTCTTCACTCATTAATCTTCTTATACTCTCCATCAGCCGCGACATCAGTACTCGGTATAACTGTATTATCGGTCATTTCCTGTTTAATAACCGTCGGTTGATTAATCCAATGAACTTTTATAGTGTTACTAGGCGGCAAAGTACTATCAAATGACAATCTTATTACCTCCGTCACCAAATCAATGCGAGAAGCAATCATAACGGAGTCGGTATGATTATATCCCGTCATAACGCCAACGAGCTTCAAGGTCTTATCTGCATCTATATACCAAAGACCACAGCCACTCATTCCATGAGGGTCTGGTAGATGCTCAATTTGTCCTTTCTTTGCCCCAAATGACTGCGCCTTACGACGATGATATTCTACCATAAGATTTACATCGCCATCCAGTTCGTTTCTTTCCAATTTACGCTGGTTGATGACTCCCCGTGTGAAGAGGGGCAAAGATTTGATAGGGATGGTCATCGTCTTATAAATCTTCTTAGTCTTTGAAACAGGGTAACCAAGTAGTAGATAGCGTTCCTGCTCAACTATCTGGTGGTCCTGCGAAACCCTGTCAAACGGGAGGAACGTATAATGTTTCAAGAGTGCGCTAGTAGCATCATCAGACAACTGCCAAATGGCCACATCAGCCTTTTTGTTTATTTCGGCTTTCGTAGAAAGATAGACACATTTTCCACTAACCTGTACCAAGTCTTGGTCATCCCAAAAGGCCAGATTGGAGACATCGATGTCATCGAGCACATGTGCTGCTGTGAGAAGATAATGACTGCCGTTTGCCTCCAACAGGATGGCTGAGCCAAAAGGTTTGGCCTTGTCGGCATCATTCTCTATTACAAGCCATAGTTGAACAGTATGTGTTCCCACCTCGTTGGCTATTCCATTAAACACTGTCTTAACAGCTTGTGCCTGCATATCTTCAGACCCGGATGGCGTTCTCTCCATTACTTCTTTTCAGCTTCCTCTTTTGCTATAGTTTCTTTCCAGAATTTCAGAAGCAATTGCTCAAGATGTATCTTGTTGTCATACAAGATTGTCTTTCGTTTAAGGTCTGTCTCCTGAGCAATGAGATGCTCAAAATACGCAATCATATTTTGGACAAAGGGTATTGAATCTTCGTTCATAAACGGCAGTATAAATGTGTTAAGTATCTAAATAATTGTTGTAAAGCTGTACGAAAGACCTTTCTAACTAATAACAGTACACTTATCGCCAAATTCATATCTTGTTCGTGATGAGGTCAGACATAGAATAGCCCCAAGCCCTTTCTCCTGCCTCTCGTTCTCCCGACGCAGGGTGTCGGTCTAGCATGTTTTGGAAAAGAGTTAACAAACTTAGTCAGCAAACACTACAAAGCAAGATTATTATATATTAGCTACTGCCTGCTTGTTTATTCTCTTCTTTCTCCATGAGACCTAGCACTCCTAAAGAGAACCTATCAATATGACCACAATGATTGCATACAAGCATAACAGAAGGTATTAGTCTTCCACCTAGTTGCACCGCCTTATAATCCTCTTGAACAGGGTCAACGGTATAGCCATCAACAAAAGTATACTGACTTTGATGGCAAATTGGGCATACAAAATTTCCTACACGTAGAGTGAGAGCCTTAACTATTTGACGTTTCTTCTCTTCGTTCATTGGATTTTAAAGCATTAAGTGTTCTAATGAGTTTATCCCTCAGTTCCAAAGGATTATTGTAAGTAATCAATCTATTGGAAAGTATATCAACTTCTTGCCATTTCCTCTCTTCTCTACTAAGATTGACGACCATCAGAACTAATTTCCCCATACTATGCGCAATGCCAATCTCATAAAAGACATTTGGATTGCGGCCGTCAAGTACCGCGATAACTACTTGTGCTTCAAGAATCATACGAACTATTGTCTTCCTTATATCCGTATTGTCTGCTAACAATTCATCATCACTCCTTCGAAATGTGTATCCAGCTTGCAAACAAGATTCAGCAATAATAGTTTTTGTCTTATCAAACTTTTTGTTAAATGGCATTAGACACATAGCCATCTTCTTGTCTACCTTAATATCTGGAAGGAAAATCCCCATGTCTTCGAAGAAGGAGAAGTCCGGCAATTTGGTTCTAATCAACATGTCCTTTTTGGGTGAAGAGTCAAAAAGAATATGATTAGCATCACTTAGAAAACCCAAATCCTTCGTAAGAGTTTCACTGCTGTTATATATGATGTTTTCAACACTTTCTCGCTGTGGTGAAATCAAGTCTCCTATCCGCACAGTAAACTCCTTAGTTCGCTTTCTCGTTTGATATAAACTCCAGAAAGACAACAATACAGCTATAATAGATATTACTACAACCGCAATAACAATTGAATTTTCAAAAATATCCATAACCTATATTTTAAAAATCAATATTATGCAAAAAACATCAATCGCATACTCCAAAAGCAAGATGCCACCTGTACCCCAATATTGAGGATGAGATTTATCCATAAAAATGTGAACTAGTCGCCTTAAGAGAGATATAACAACAGCCAGAAACATCAGTATCACGACTTTGCCCACACTTGATAACAAGACAATTGAACTTGATGTGACCAACAAATACCGACCAACAATATACGCTCCAAAAATAGAGAGGAGATCAATTGCCATCTCTGCCGCGAAGTCATACCATTTGATTTCCTTTAAGGCCACTCCCTGTCCATACTTAATAAGTGAAAAGAATATAAGTAGAGAAAGGGGAATTATGAAAGAGTCCCAAAGTTCGGGATTAATTGCAGTAGTCTCTGACACTTCTGCCATCTTACTAATAAAATGTCCCGTGCTATCAGGAGGTTGTACTTGCAATAAAAGCATATCTGATAAAAAAGGATAGAATCTTTCAACTTAAAAACATCATAACAAGAAAACTACTCGCTTCTAATATCTTTTGATTTTGCTCTGGGCTCCAGACCAAGGTCTTCGCGGATGAACCTCAACTTAAGAAGAAGTTCCTTCATTCCCTCAACATCTAGACGCCGAGTGTTGTGACTGTGGTAGTCCTCGATCTTTGCCATATCGGCATTACCCTCCGAGAAGAACTTATCATAGTTGAGATCACGGGTGTCGCAAGGGATGCGGAAATAGTTACCCATATCAATGGATCTTGCCATTTCCTCACGAGTAACCAGCGTTTCATAAAGCTTCTCGCCGTGACGGGTGCCAATTACTCTGACCTCAGTTTCTCCGTATTTAGGATCAATCTTAGCATAGGTCTCCTTGAGTGCCTGAGCCAGAGTGCTGAGGGTGGCGGCTGGGGCTTTCTGGACAAAGAGATCTCCGTTGTGGCCGTGTGTAAATGCATAGACAACAAGGTCCACAGCATCGTCCAGAGTCATCATGAAACGAGTCATGTTGGGGTCAGTGATGGTTATCGGCTTTCCTTCTATCATCTGCTCTACCCAAAGAGGGATAACGCTGCCGCGGCTGGCCATAACATTTCCGTACCTAGTGCAGCAGATAGTAGTCTTTGCGCCTTCGCCTAATGCTCGGCCTTGAGCTATAGCGACCTTTTCCATCATAGCTTTGGAGATACCCATTGCGTTGATGGGGTATGCGGCTTTATCTGTAGAGAGAACAACAACGTTCTTTACTCCGTGGGCTATTGCGCTAAGGAGAACATTGTTTGTTCCTTCTACGTTTGTGCGGACAGCTTCCATAGGGAAGAACTCGCAACTGGGGACCTGCTTCAGAGCAGCGGCAGAGAATACATAGTCAACCCCGGACATTGCGAAGTCAACCGCCTCACGCTGGCGGACATTGCCTATGTAGAATTTTACTTTGTTGAATACATCCGGACGCTGCGCCTGAAGGAAGTGACGCATATCATCTTGCTTCTTTTCGTCTCGGGAGAGGATGCGGATTTCTTTGATGTCGCTATCCAGGAAACGCCTCAGAACTGCGTTTCCGAAACTACCGGTTCCTCCGGTAATGAGGAGGACTTTGTCTTTGAAAATGGACATAATATATTGATTGTTAATTATTTATCTTGACTCAATTCTATGCTTTAGCAACACCCACTGTTGACATTAAATCAAAATGTTTTTCATGTCCCTTCGTCTTAAAAACTAAACGAAGGGCATCACGGAAAGCATTATAATCGAACTCCTTAATGTCAATTATATTCTCGCCAATTGAATGCGACTCTCGATTCATAAACCTATCAAAGGCCGCAAAACGAGGCTCGCTTAGTTCCGGAAGCTCAAAAAGACTATGGTACTCCAATCTTTCAACAAATCCAAAATAATAATCGAGAACATTGCGCATACAGTTGGCAATCAATGCAGGATGCTGATCTGGATCATTGATTATGCTCCAGTAAGTCTCATAATCGTTGTGAAGTTCATGATAGTGCATTTCTTCTATTTCACTACCATTCGCTCGTTTAGTAATGCGAAGGAGTTTTTGGAACTGATTCCGTCTCTTATGATTTGTATCTACAATTTCATAGAAGAAGTAGAGACTATGGGTTAAGATAAAAACCTGCTCAAATGGCTGGTCAACGACGAATGAGTTTAATATGAGTCGACCGACATTAAAAATGTGAATGTGGGACAAGCTGGAGATGGGGTCATCAATGACAATAATCTTCTTCTTCTCCGGCTCATCTGCGGCTTTGCGGCCAGTGCAAGTCTCAATGAAGTAGAGGAAACTGATGAGCATTTTCTCTCCTTCACTTAAAGTGTGGAATACTTTTTCCTCTCCTTCCTCGGCACGAGAGATTCTGTAAGCGTTCTCTCCTTCGCATTTGACGATGTGGAAATCCGTAATGCCTATACTCTGAAGGTTGTTGTTGATATGAGTGATGGCTTCATCTATGTTGACAACATCCTTCTGGTTGTCTGTAATGATGGAGCGCTGTTGCTTTCGTTGTTTCTCAACTTCTTCCTTCTTTTTTTCATTTTCTGCCGTATCCTTTTTATAAGCTTTCACGGCAGCATCATAAGCAGAGAGCGTGGCATCGTATTCCCTACGCTGGAACTTCCAAAACTCTTCCTTGATAGATTCTTTGACTTCTGGAAGTTTGGCCACACGAGCGTTGAACTCAGCAATTTGTTTATTGGCTTCTTTTATGATTGTATTGACCGTATCAACTTCCGCCTGGCAGCAGGAGAGTTCCTGCTCAATGTTGGGGCGTTCAATCTTCAAGCGAACGGTTGCGAGACTTGCTGTAATGGCTGCCTTGAAGTCTTGGAAGGCTAGGAGGTATTTCTCGCGGAGAGGCGCAATAATGGGGATGTCTTCGAAGCCGGTATCTGGTACTACGCGAGCAAGGGTGTCGTTCAGAGTTTGCTCTAGCAATTGCAAAGCCTGGATATCGTGCTCATAGGATTCGTCAAAGTAATTCTTCAGCTCATTGAGGAAGTCTTCTGTAATAGTTTCTTGATGACAGAATGGGCAGCGATGGCCATCTTTATCAATATACTGGATTCCAGTTCTTACCCAGGCTGCGTTTGCAAATTCATCCATCACATCGGAGATGGTACTTTCCTGATTGCCAACTATGACTTTCTTGAGAAGACTAATGTCTTCTTCTTTGATTGGAAGATTAGGGGCCTCTTGGAGCAACGGATAAGACTGCCCTTCTACTGCTGTAAGCTGTATGAGATCTTGTTTGAGGGTCTCGATAGGTCTCAAGGCGTCATCTGGCTTAATCTCCGTTTCTTTGACTTTGGTGAAAAGTGAAACTTTACTCCCTTTGTAGCCTTCCAGACAGTAGTCGAGGACCCGGTCTCCGCCTGAATATTTAGTCTTCAGCTCCCAGAGTTTATCTTTGGCTTGGGATTCTGCTGTAGCTGACGTGGCATCTGATTTCTTTTGGGCTTCCTCTATCGCTTTGTCCTGCACATCCAGTTCAGCTAGCTTTTGAGTGGCTTTTTGAATGGCGTCGTAAGCTTTCTTATTTTGCTTGGAGAGGGTGAATACTCCGTTTTGACGGTCTTTATCTACGAAGGTCTCGCTGATGTAGTCTTGATTATAGACAAGTATTTCTTCTTTGTCCGGGTCTATCGCCGGGGTTATGCTGCACTGGGCGTACTTGGGATCGTCTCTGTGGGCAAGATACCTGGTGAGGGAGCTCTTGCCAGTGCCGTTAAGACCGTACACGAAATTGATCGGCTTGTCTGTTCGGAGACAAGTCTCGTGCTTAAATGAGGCGAAGCCGTTCAATTTGATTTCAGTGAGCATAGGTTATTATATTACATCGTTGATTCTGTCCTGAATGAGTTGATACACTTGGTGAGCGTAGCGGGAGTTGAGGAGGGCTCTGGTGTCATCGGCTCCAGGAGCCGTGAACACATAATGGGCAACCCAGAGGACATTATAGCCGTGCTCTTCTCCAAGATACTTCCAAACCTTTTCGTAAGTGTAAGATTTGGTTCGACAAGCAGTCACGATAATTACACAACCAGCATCCACAAATGCCTCCATTGTCGGTTCCATCTGACTGTCCGGATCTCCCTGGCTCTCTATACCGACTTTGACGCCATTGATCTCGAAGATGGCTTTGATATCCTCGCCTTGCCACTCCTCGACAAGGAGTTTATGGCCATTGTCCTTCAATAGCTGATAGACGGACCTGACGGAGGATGATTTACCTATATTCCCAGCGCCACGGTTAGCAATGACGAGTTTATTCATCATGCAAAAGACTCAAAAGATGTGTATTCGCCACGATACTGGATCCAAAGCCGCTCGGCAAAACGCCCCATTATTGTTCCCATCTCATCGGCAACGGGCTTATACTTTCCTTTCCAAAAACTGGGTTCAACCGATAACGTCTTATTGTCATCTGATGGTGTGAATACCAATATTACTTTATCGGCCCATTGCTCTGGAGAATGGGTGATGAATTCATCATCATTGTTTGAGCGATAATCCCAAGTGATGAGGTCGCCATTTTTTGCATCTTTGAGAATCTTAGCTTTGAGAGCTGTTGCGCTGGAGGTATTTATCAGTATTTTCATAGATGTTAAATTATGTAGGTTTTCTTATGTATATAAAAGCAGAAAATAAAAACTACTGAAGAAGAATAGCTAAATCTCCACTAATACATTACAATAACGAATCATTCAGGACATCGGCCTCTGTTTCGTCATCTTCTTCACTAACTCTAATGCCATGTTGCTCTAAAAATTCATCCGTCTTAGAGTCAATGTAATTCCAGTCTGTTGACGATGTAGAGCTCTTAATTAGATCCTTCTTCAAAGCCGCGAGTTCTTGTTTGAACTGCCATTGCTGCATATTCTCAGAAGCATAATATACAATTCGATCTATAATACGCGCTCCTATCGATAAAGTATGCTCGCTATACTGAGCCAGAGAATGTACCAATGAACAAAACTGTGTCTCTGGCAAATCCGATGTAAGCTCAGTCATATCAAGGAAGTTGTATGGATTGTTAATCCATACATTATTAAAAGGTTCTATCGATACTTTTATTAAGGAGCTATCATATGTCAGTAATATCCAGTGCTCGCCTTTCTGTATGATGCGATCATTTGTACACTTTAGCGCGACAACGTCATTTAAAATTAGATGATTCGGCTTGTGATAATATTCAGACAAGTAATTGCGATACTTTCTATTGATCTCTTCCAATTCATCTTCGGTGTATCTATGTATCTCAAGATACTCTATCCCCGACTGAATTAAAATAGATTGAATATCTGTAGATATATCCCGAATCCATTCTTTAAAATCACTACGCTCCGTCTTTATAGCTGGACTAAAAGTCGCGAGGTAATCCAAGAAATTGATGGGGACTGCAATATTTTGTTTTTTCAAAGCATAATAATTGGCCACGAAAGCATTTTTTGAATGCTGCATTTCCTCCTCATCTAGCTCCAAACCATAATACTTTCTTGCATTCAAAAGATGACCCGCGCATTCTTTGATATAATTATATGGTATTAGCATCGATATGCCCAATTCTTTTGCTCGCTTTACTGCATATATTGCATTGTCAAAATATGGGTTAACCGCGCCTTTATACTGTAATGAGCATATATGGGGAATCCCTACAGTCGGCTCAATTAGCATATTAATCTCACTCCAATTATTAACACCTAATGACTTGGCTGCGGCTAAAGGTTTTGTCCCCTCTAATGCCATATACACAGATGCACGAACAACTTTAACAACTAATGGATGACGTGAGGCCATTACCACCAATTTTTTCACGACTTCCTCAAGAGTGCAGGTGTCGAGTTTCTTCTTTTTTAATAGGAATCCTCTTAAGTGATCTAATCCATGCTTTCTAGTACTCTTAAATAGCGGATTGCTAATCACAGCTCCAGCACTAGTAAGGCCGGAAATTTGTTGGTCAATAATAGAGTTAGCAAGCCATACAGAAGATTGTTTGGAATCAGTTGACTCCCATGATATATCATACTCATTCAGTAAATCTTTCTGAGCAGAATAAAAAGTACTCAATTCACTATTATAAAGCGCTTTTCTCAAAGAGATATCTTCAGCCATAGCTGTGGATAATGAGACCAGGCCATTATCTAACTTCTTTATATGACCTTTTTGCATAAGAGCATCTATACGTCCTTTAAGACTGGCGGCTTTGGTTACAGACAAATGCAAAAGATCCTTAGTTTCAGTAAGCAGATTCTCCTTAGTACAGCCATTATCAAAATTTGATAACACATATAACAGGGTATCATCATAAATTTGCGACTTTAAGTTTCTTGCATCGCTCGACATGAAAGTGTAAGTATGAAGAGCCATCTCAAGATAATCTACTGAGTCCTTTGACTGTCTTATGCCGTCTTCAACACCTGTTAATTCATAAAATTTACGAACTAATTTATTCTGAATCACATATTCTGCCATCACCTTGGGAGAATAAACTACTGCACGAATACCCAAATCGTCACTAATAGTTCTTTCTATCGTTCGAGTTTCACTCTCACTAAGATTATACGTCGGAAGAAAGAAAAACTGGGTAACACCTAATTTCAATATAACCTTTTTGGCATCGTTATAGGCTTTCCTTTTAATATCTTCCTTCTGTGTTGTAATTTGATACACACAACTAGTTCTCCTACCTTGTTCATCCAATTCAATAAAATCCGCACCACCATCTCCCCTTCCATCAACATTGATAGCATGCAGTCCCAAGACGTCTTGCAACACTATCTGACATAGGATTTTATAATCCTGTTTTCCTAATTTAGTTATATGATTTACAAAAGTTTCAACATCCATGATTATATTACATTTTAGGGATTGTCGTTTAATGATTTCAATTTGAGTTGAGCAGAAAGCCTTCCATTGTTTACGGCCATTGTCAACTCGTCATTATACATCACTTGTACGCTTGTATTGACCGGCATTATCGAACTGCAATGCTCAACGACACCTGGGAGGTCAGAAGGTGTCTGATTATCGTACCCTTAACTCATGGTATCCTTCTTCGGTGATAGCCTCGAATCTCGGCCCGGATGACAACAGCAATCCATCATCTGAATTAATGTTTCCATGTAGCACTTTATAAACGGTTATATGGGGCTTCACATAGAAGTCTACAACTTTTTAGTATCTAATTCAACCAGGTCAAATCTTCTTAACATTTATTCTTGTCTAATCAAAATAGTATTTATTCACAGACATACGCCAAGCGTCGCCATTTAATATGCGAGGGATATCTCTACTACATCATAAGTTCGTGTTGTGCTATAAATAAACCATCTATACCGCACCTAGGAGATTTCCGTCTAAATGATAATAGATAATACATGAAGAAGAATAGTTTGATTGTTGGATGCATACTCCCGAATAATCCAGAATGAAGTAAACAACGCTTCTCGATATCTAATTATTCTTGGCCACTCCCTGCCTGACTGTCCCAACTACATATCCTTCAATTCCTTTTGTTTTACCTTGGCATATCTCCGCTCCAAGCTTGTACAAAATCCCAGTGCTCTTTCTCCGCAACATCTTCAATCGATTCTATAATGCCACGCTACTCAAAAACTGAAGCAACTCCTTTACATCCCTGAATTTGCGTTCAGGAATATGAGAAGGAATAACCTTGACGCCACTCTGCGTATGACTCACTGTCTCTAGGATTGTATTAATATCCTCAGGCATATTTGTTATCTTCACACGATACGGTAATTCATCAGAGTTCTTTAAGAAAAGATTATAAAACTCATCTATAAAACTCCTTGTAGCAAACTGAACTTTACTGAAATCCAGCACAACGTCTTTCTCTCCACTATTACGTATGAATAAATCGAGGTCGTGTACACGAGTCCTGCTCTTCAAGTCAGGAGAAAGAATCTGTGTAATATCTATGGTCTTCATTTTATTCAATGTAATTTACGTAATTAAACTTAGCTACGTTATATGGTATACGCAATGCGATAATTGTTCCGTTCCATCTCAAATTGTCCGGCAGAGAATAAAAACTGTCAAACCCCGGAATGTTTAAATAGAAGTTTCCACCTGAGATCATCAAATATTGGCCTCCCAAGCCTTCTACCAACATCTTTTTAGTTGTATAAATACCAAATCCTCTATTCTCTGCTTCAGGTAAGTTTTTACTGGAAATACCACGATTCGCGGCCCTAATAGCTTCCAGATCTGTTGTGATTTCGTTGTCGGCCAGCCTCTGATAACTACCCAAAAGCGTTACTCCCCTATCGGCAATACATAAATCCAAATAGCCCTTTAAAGGATATGCTTGGGCAAATATAAACCCTCGGTCACTGCCAGAGTGCTCCGTGATATTATCCATTGTTTCACCTATCAGATATTTCAAACCAGTAGCAACATTAGAAGGTATACTAAGCTGACCGATTATGATATTCTCAACAACAGATGAAATAGCTTCCTTCTCATCACTATCAGAGCCTGCGGGAAAACTAACAATTGGGATATAAGTCTTTCTGACATATCCTTCCATTAAGGCAAGGAATTCGCTTTTCCTCATTTTATCAGGACATATGCCACCGGAATGTAATCCTATCACCTCAAGATAATCATGAGTACCGGTAAAAGAAATCTTTCTTTCACAACGGCTCAAATATACTATTAATGAAAGAGCAAATACAGGAGATATGAACTTTGTTTGCGAGAAATCAATGATGATTGGTTCTTCTATTTTTGCAGCCTCTACACGTTGCATAATACGAACAACTGGAGCCAGCCCATCCATAAGCCGCTCGTCGTTCACATTTATGTAATCGCAAATCCTCATTGCTCAATTGTTTTAGACCACTTGCTTAACAGGCAAAAGGTCTCCCCTACTCAACCGGGATTTTTACCACAACTTTCTTCACAGGTTTCTGCACACCATCAACTGCAAGGCAAGGCTCGTGAGCATCTTCGGGGAAGACCAGAAGGAAGTAGCCATCACCTACGATGAGGTCTGCGCCGGGGCAGTCGGTGTAGCGGGCAACGTCCTTGTCCGGATTGTAGGGGATGCTCTCCTCCACCTGGGCAAGGGGCTTGCAACGCACGAGTTCGGTGCCCACAATACAGAACTGGATATCGGCAAAGCGCCTGTGCGCTTCATAGCCTTTCTCGTTCACAAGGCGTGTGGTGTATTCGCTGATTACCACTTTCACGCCGTTGTCCAGGAAGTATGTGCCGTTCTCTACCTCTGGCGTCACCTTGGCAATGTAATCCAGTGCTGTATCTATGGCCGGGGTAAGGCCCTTGTACAAACCAATGTTTTTGATGTGGTCAAATATCATAGTAGTCTATTTGAGATTTCTCGACTTCGCTCGAAATGACAAAAGAAAGTCGCTCGAAATGACAGTTAGATACCCGATCAGGTCGGGTATGACGGTCAATCCCTCTTAAATATATCACGTGTGTAGACTTTGGCTTGGACGTCGTCCAGGGCCTGTTCGTAACGGTTGGCTATAATGCAGTCACTCTGGAACTTGAAGGCGGCAAGGTCATTTACAACCTTGGAACCAAAGAAGGTGCTACCGTCTTCCAGGGTGGGTTCATACACAATCACCTTGGCGCCTTTGGCTTTGATGCGCTTCATAATGCCCTGAATGGCACTCTGACGGAAGTTGTCACTGCCGGTCTTCATTGTGAGGCGGTAAACGCCAATGATAACCTCGTGCTCCTTAGCAGCGTCAAAACTGCCTGCACTGTAATAATCATAATATCCAGCCTTCTTGAGCACCTGATCCGCAATGAAATCCTTACGGGTACGGTTACTCTCTACAATTGCTCCAATCAAGTTCTCCGGGACATCATTAAAGTTTGCCAGAAGCTGCTTGGTGTCCTTGGGAAGGCAGTAGCCGCCATAACCAAAACTGGGGTTGTTGTAGTGAGTTCCTATTCTAGGATCCAGACAAACTCCCTCAATAATTGCCTTGGTGTCAAGACCCTTCATCTCTGCGTATGTGTCAAGTTCATTGAAGTAGGACACACGGAGCGCCAGGTAAGTGTTGGCAAAAAGCTTAACAGCTTCTGCTTCTGTGGTGCCCATAAGGAGGACCTCAGGATTATTCAGCGCAGCCTCTTTCAGGAGGTTTGCAAACACCATAGCGTGAGATTTCTCCACTCCGCCTTCGGCTCCGGTCGAAATGACAGAATCGTAACCGACTATAATACGGCTAGGATAGAGGTTGTCGTATAAAGCTTTGCTTTCACGCAGGAACTCCGGGCTGAAGAGGAATTTGCCTTGTGGGTACTTGGCCTGGAGGCCTTTGGTGTAGCCTACAGGGACTGTACTCTTTATTACCATCACAGCACCCGGATTCACGCTCAGAACCAGTTCCACAACTTCCTCAACGTGAGATGTGTCAAAGAAGTTCTTTACAGGATCATAATTGGTAGGAGCAGCTATCACAACAAACTCAGCATCCCTGTAAGCAGCCTTTCCATCCAGCGTAGCCATTAAGTCCAGATCCTTCTCCTTGAGGTACTTTTCAATGTACTCGTCCTGAATAGGACTCTGACGCTTCTGCAGCAGTGCAACCTTCTCCGGGACCACGTCCACCGCTACCACCTGGTGCTTCTGCGCCAGGAGTGTGGCTATTGAAAGACCTACGTATCCGGTTCCTGCTACTGCTATTCTCATTGTCTTAGTTTATTATGAGATTTCTCGACTTCGCTCGAAATGACAAAAAAAGGTGCTCGAAATGACAGTTACTTGTAATACTCCTTATACCATTCGGAGAAGTGCCTAAGGCCTTCGCGGAGTGTGATCTTGGGAGTGAAACCGAAGTCTCTTTCCAGAGCAGTTGCGTCTGCATAGGTTGTGGGAACATCTCCGGGCTGCATCGGCACCAATTCCTTGTGGGCCTCAAAGTCATAGTCCTTTGGAAGGACGCCGGCTCTCAGGAGTTCTTCCTGGAGGATCTGTACAAAGTCCAGGAGGTTCTCCGGCTGGCCGCCGCCAATGTTGTATACTTTGTAAGGAGGGATGGGCAGGCCGTCTTCGCCTTTCTTACGCTCCGGAGCCTTTCCCATCACGCGCACTATTCCCTCAACAATATCATCAACGTATGTGAAGTCCCTGCGGCAATTGCCGTAGTTGTAAATCTGGATGGTCTGTCCTTTGAGCAGTTTGTTGGTGAAGCCGAAGTAGGCCATATCCGGGCGGCCGGCAGGGCCGTAAACAGTGAAGAACCTGAGCCCAGTTGTAGGGATATCGTAAAGCTTACTGTAGCAATGGGCAAAGAGTTCGTTGCTCTTCTTGGTGGCTGCATACAGGCTCACGGGGTTGTCTACACGGTCATCCGTGCTGAAGGGGACTTTCTTATTGCCACCGTAAACACTGCTGCTGCTGGCGTACACCAGATGCTCCACAGGATTATGCCTGCAGGCTTCCAGGATATTGTAGAAGCCAATCATATTGCTCTGGATGTAGGCATCTGGGTTCTCGATGGAGTAGCGGACCCCAGCCTGGGCGGCAAGGTTTACAACAATGTCAAACTTTTCTTCTGCAAAGAGTTTATCAATGAGAGACTTATCGGCAATGTCACCCTTTACAAACTTGTAATGGAGATTGCCGGTCTGGGCCGGCAATGACGCCTTTGCGGCTTCCTCTATGCAACGCAGCCTGTACTCTTTCAGGCTGGGGTCATAGTAATTGTTAAGATTGTCCAGGCCCACAATGCTTACGGGCTGTCCCTGAAAACCTTCTTTCAGGAGCCTCAGCACAAGGTTTGAACCAATAAATCCGGCAGATCCTGTGACAAGAATCTTTTTCATCGGCCCTTATACATATCCTCGTAATACTTCTGGTAGTCCCCGGAGGTGACGTTGTCCATCCAGGCCTGGTTGTCAAGGTACCAGCGGACGGTTTTCTCAATGCCCTCCTCAAACTGCAGGGATGGCTCCCAGCCAAGTTCCTTCTGGAGTTTGGAGGAGTCAATGGCATAACGGAGATCGTGCCCTGCACGGTCAGTGACGTAGGTGATGAGGTCCATATCGGCCCCTTCAGGACGGCCAAGGAGACGGTCCACGGTGTTAATGAGGACTTTGATGATGTCTATGTTCTTCCACTCGTTGAAGCCGCCAATGTTGTAGGTCTCGGCCACTTTGCCCTTATGGAAAATGAGGTCTATTGCCCTGGCGTGGTCCTCAACATACAGCCAGTCACGCACATTCTCACCCTTGCCGTACACGGGGAGGGGCTTACGGTGACGGATGTTGTTGATGAAAAGCGGGATCAGTTTCTCAGGGAACTGGTACGGGCCGTAGTTGTTGGAACAGTTGGTCACAATGGTAGGAAGACCAAAGGTGTCGTGGAAAGCCCTTACAAAGTGATCTGAGCTGGCCTTGGCGGCGCTGTAGGGGCTGTGCGGCTGATACTTAAGATCCTCCGTGAAGAACTTCTCTCCGTAAGCAAGGTGATGCTTGCCGCTGGAAGCCTTGGTTGTGAACGGAGGCTCAATGCCCTCAGGGTTTGTCATCTCAAGGGCGCCGTAGACTTCGTCGGTGGAGATGTGGTAGAAGCGGCAAGGAATAGATTGCCGGTCGGGGCCGGCAATGACGTACCCCTGGGGCTCCCAGAAGGCCTTGGCGGCCTGGAGAAGACTCAGCGTACCCATAACGTTGGTCTGGGCAAAGGTGAAGGGATCCTTGATGGAGCGGTCCACGTGGGATTCCGCTGCAAGGTGGATGATTCCGTCCACGTTCTCTTCCTGCATGAGCTTCAGGACACCCTCAAAGTTGCAAATGTCCATCTTCACAAAGCGGTAGTTGGGCTTGTCCTCAATGTCCTTGAGGTTGGCAAGGTTACCCGCATAGGTGAGTTTGTCCAGGTTGATGATCCTGTACTCCGGGTATTTGTTCACAAACAGCCTTACAACGTGGCTTCCGATGAATCCGGCTCCGCCGGTTATGATGATAGTTCTTTTCATTGAAGATTAAATTTTTTCCAGATACTCCGGCGGCACCTTTGAGATTGCCACCACGGCTACTCCCTCCACGGAAACAAGGAGTTCACGGGAGCGCCTTATGCGCTTGATATAGCCCTCGGCCCCTTTGTACGGGCCATTTATAACTCTCACCCTGTCCCCCTGATGGTATTCCGGCCGGTCTTCTCCAAGCACCCGCAGGTTTCCGTCCTTGATGGAGGTTACCAGCATGAAGGCCTTCATCTCATTGTCTTTCACAGGGCCCGGGTCCTTACTTTCAGGAGCTTTGTAGTACATGAACCACTCATTGTTCTTGTACTTGAAGTCCACCAGCTCCTCCATTGGGCATTTCACAAAAAGAAGGCTCTTTACAAGGGGGACTTCCTTTCTTATAACCCTCAATCCCTCATACTTCTCCTCTACGGTATACGCCCTGAAGGTTTCCCAGCCCTTCTGGCTGAAAGTGTCCACAAGCTCCGGGAGGTTCTTGAACACGGTGAGCGCGAACCAGCGTATTTCCTTCTTTTTGTCCTGTTTCTCCATAGGGAAGATAGCAATTTGGCACCTGGGTACACTTCTCCCAGTCCCCGCCCCCATAAGAGTGCAGGCACCGGAAGGTCCTCATCGTTGTCTCCAGCCTCAATTCCATGACAACCGGCTCACCTTCCCAGGAGTTTTGCCAATTGGACCTTTACCAAACAGGTTGCTATTTGCCAATAACAAAGATAAGAATTTATAACCAAACCAGCAAAAAAAATGGGCCGTCTTATAGACGGTCCATTCCAATTTGAATGATTCGCAACAAAATGTTACAAAATTGAAATCTCTAGAAGCGGATATAACCCATAAGCCACACCTCGTTGTACTGCGGATTAGCAAGAATCTTGTTGTTGTGATAGCGGTACTCCACCTGGAAATTGAGGTTCTTATGCAGGCGGAAGTTAAGGCAGGCCGATATAAGGTCGTGAGCCGACTCCGGAGTACCCGCAGCGCGGAACTCGTCCCACTTGGCGTAAACCTTGAGCCAAGGGAGCACGGGAACACCCACAGTCACATAGAAGGCATCGGCAGCACCGCTCTCCTGAACCTCACCGCCAATTGCGGTTGCGTATTCGGCACGTACCGTCCAGTTGTCATAGTCGTACTTGAGTCCGGCGCTGATGCGCTCACGCTTGAGGTCTACACCATCGGCATTCCTCCAGTAACCCGTCCAGCCAAAGGCGCCTATAAACAGGCCCGGAATGGGCTGGAACTGGATGGTCCCTATGATGTCCTTTGCGCGGTTAACGTCCGTGAGATTGATGCCCTGGCCGTTGTAAACGCCCAGCTGATAGTGCAGGAGCCTGTATTTCTTCTCACCTATGGGGAAAAGGTCTCCCTGGATCTGGATACCAATGTCACGGCCGCCCATATTGGCCTCCCCAAGGCGGTCTCCCATACCGGCGAACTTCTGCACCAGGAGTGAGAAATCTCCAACGCCCACGTCCCAGGGGTTCATAGGGTTTTCAAAAGTGAAAGCGCGCTTGAACTGGCCCATCTTTATGGAGAACTCTTTCCAGTGAGCCCACTCAATGAAGAAGTCCTTCACGTGAGGGCCGCCATTTGCCTGGAACTGAATGCGGTACTTAAAGTCATTGAAGATGCTGCCGTCCACATACAGACGGATGAGCCTGCAGTTGAAACCGGGGCCGCCATTTGCGGTTGCAAGGTCACTGTACTTGTAACCTCCAATGATGTAGCCTCCAACCTTTGGAACGCTTACAAAGCCGGTCTGCTTGTAACTGTACTTGGGAGTGGAGTCCTCCTCCTGTGCCATAGCACTGACCGTTACCATCAGTGCCGCTGCTATGAGAATAAGTTTTTTCATATTAAGCAAACGGGAAAAGTTTAGTAAGCCAGAAGTAGCCAAGCACAAAGCCCACAAGGCCCATCACAAGGCCCACCTTGGTCATATCCTTGGTCTCTACCATACCGGTGGATGAGGCAATGGCATTTGGCGGCGTGGAAATGGGGAACAGCATGGCGATGGATGCGCAAACCGCAATGAAGATGATCATTGCGCTGGTGCCGCCCATAGCAAGGAACTGCGCGTTGTTTGCAGCTTCAGGGTCTGCCATACCGTTGGCAACCACAATAAGGATAGGGATAAGAAGGGCTGCAGTAGCGGAGTTTGAGATGAAGTTACTGAGGAAGTAGCACACAAGGCCCGCGATTATAAGGACCACCACAACGCTCATGCTTCCAAACGGAATGGCCTGGATAAGGACCTTTGCAAGGCCGGTATCCTGCAGGCAGTATCCAAGGCAGAAGCCGCCGGCTACAAGCCACAGGACAGTCCAGTTGATCTCCTTTATCTCATTCTTTCCAAAGAGGCCCGTTGCGGTGAAAACGCCAAGCGGAATGAGAGCCACAATATTGGAATTGATGTGGGTAAGCTGCTCGGTTGCCCAGAGGAGGATGGTCCCAACAAAGGTAATCCATACAACATATAACCTCCAGTCTTTCTTTTGGTTACTCTCAGGTATCTCAAGCACAAGTTTCTTTGTCTTGAAGGGGAACATGATGCGCAGAACAATCCACGCTATCACAATCATGATGATAACGTAAGGGATCATATGCACGCACCATTCGCCAAAGGAAACGTCAATGCCGGCCTGCTCCAGGGCACCCTTTGCGGTAGCGTTGGGAGGAGTGCCGATGGGCGTTCCAATACCTCCAAGGTTTGCCGCCACGGGGATACTGAGGGCAAGGCCGATCTTTCCTTTATCATCGGCCGGAAGCTTTGAAAGCACCGGGGTGAGAAGGGCCAGCATCATTGCGGCTGTGGCGGTGTTACTCATGAACATTGAGAAGATGGAGATCATGATGAGGAAGCCCAGCAGAACTATCTCAGGCTTAGTGCCAAAGAGTTTCAGAAGGGCGCGGGCAAGGGTTACGTCAAGGCCGTATTTCTCTGCCATAATTGCCAGCACAAAGCCGCCCAGGAACAGCATAACCACAGGGTCTGCCATAGAACTCATAATGCGGCCGTAGGGCACCAGGGTGCCGTACTGGGGATTGCAGAAAAGGCCGATACCCTTGTTTGACACCGTAAGCAGCGCAATCACAATGACCATAAGGGATGTGGCCCAGTTGGGGATGATTTCAAAGATCCACATAAGGGCTGCAAACACAAACAGGGCGATCACCCTCTGCTGTACCACGGTGAGGGCCTCTATCCCGAAGAAATTTGTAGGAACGGCCCAGAGGAAAATGAAAATGATGAGCACCAGGGGCAGGAACACCCACATTTTTGCGTTGAATTTCTTTTCCATTTCTATCTTTTATTTTTCGTATTCAAAACGTATGTCTACGGGGATTTTCTCCAGTTCCAGGTTCACTACGTCCTGCTGGATGGCCTGGGGCACAAATGCGTATGTGCCTGCAAACTCAACGGCGGCATCATAGTCTCCGCTGGCCTGGATGCCCTTAATGGCATCGCTGAGGGCCTCAAGGGCCTCAACTGTCTTGGCATAATCAATCTTGTACTTTCCGGAAACCTTGCGGGTGATAGCGCCCTTTTCCGTGAGGTAGTTATACACTATGAGGTTTGCGCGGCCGGTTGCATCGGCAAAACCAAAGCGCGTGGAACGGATGGTGTTTGCGATGAACGTTGCAAGGATGTCACGCTTTGTGATGAGGGCGCTGATGCGGTTCTCGTCCACCATCTGGGTTGCCAGAAGCGCTCCAAGCACACTGGCTTCCGCTTTCTCAAAGGTAAGGGCCTCGTTCCCGAGGGCGTGGTTTCTCTCCACCAGGTTCTTTGCAATCTCACGGAACACAATCTCCCACCAGAAAGCGTTGGCGTCAAGATGCGCCATGTCGTCGCCTTCAAAAAGGAGCATTCCGGCCGGGAATACGGTACGGTTGTACTTTTCCCTGATGATATTGCCGAAGATGATGGCGCGGTTGCCGGAAACGTTGCAGCCAATGTTCTTGTAACCGGCGTTAGGATAGCCTCCGTAATAGATCACGTCACAGGCATACACCTTTGAACTGAATTCAGGGTCCAGGCCTGGAACATAGGCGCACACCTCTTTGATGAGGTTTGTGCGTTCCTCGTTCTTCAGGAGCACATATGCGCCATAGGAAGCCTTGATGCCGTAGAGTTCGTCGTCAATTGCTTCATTGGGGCCGATCACAAGGTCCATCTTGCTGTCCGTCATCTGCTCCCAGGCGCGCTCGCTGGCCATATAGTTGTCCGTGAGAACGTCCTCCGCCTTTGCAAGGAGGTATTCCCGGACGCTTTCCTTGATGGTAATATCGGCCGCAGCCTTAAGAAGGTCAGATATCTTGCGGACTTCCTCCGCATAGGCGTCGTGGTACCACACAACCTCAAGGGTGCGGTCTTCCTTCCGGCGGATGATGGTGTAAGGGCTTTCCTTTGCGGGATCCTTAAGGGCGCGGAACTCTTCCTCAGTCATATCGGCCGGATAGAACTTTGCGCCAAGGGGCTTCTTGCCGTATCCGTAGATGAAGGGCTCTCCGTCTATGCGGTTCCAAGGGCCGTAGTTCACGTATGCGAACTCTTTCTCTGCGGAATCCTCAAGGCCGTCGAAGGTGGATTTAGGGCCGAAATTCTGCTTCCAGTAGATTGCATCGGCCTGATCTGCGGCAAATCTGTAGAGGTTCAGGACCTCTTTTCCGTTATCTGTGATACCGGAAAGATCCGGTGCGGGGATTGTTACCAGCGCATAGTTTTCCAGCAGACGGGCCGCCTTTGTGCGTCCTCCCCCGCAGGAGGAGACCGTGGCCACAGCCGCTATAACAGCAAGCGCTGCAATGAGCTTTCTCATAAAGATGGTTTATGTTTTATTTAGCTTACAAATTTACGCATTTTCAATGGCATAAACAATACTGCCCCGCAACCACCTCTCCCCCAGCCACTTACGCAAAGTCGGGTGCACCTGGAAGTGCACCCGACAATCAGCAACTCGCAGAGAGTCAGTTATTTACGCGCCAGCGCGAGCCGATTAGATGGTCCCCTGCTCCAGCATTGCCGTTGCAACCTTCATGAAGCCGGCGATGTTTGCGCCCTTGACGTAGTCTACGCTGCCATCAGGCTGGGTGCCGTACTTCACGCATTGCTCGTGGATTGACTTCATGATGAAGTGAAGTTTCTGATCCACTTCTTCACCGCTCCAGGAGATGTGCTCTGCGTTCTGGGTCATCTCCAGACCGGAAGTGGCCACGCCGCCTGCGTTCACGGCCTTGCCGGGGGCAAAGAGGATGCCGTTGTGCTGGAAGAAGTGGATGGCTCCGGGCTGGCAGCCCATGTTGGAGACCTCGCAGCAGCACCAGCAGCCGTTGGCCTTCAGTTCCTTTGCATCTTCCTCAGAAAGTTCATTCTGGAAGGCGCAAGGGAGGGCAATATCCACAGGGATGCTCCAGGACTTCTTGCCGGGAGTGAACTTTGCAAGTTCCGGGAACTTGGTTGCCATATCCTCCACCTTATTGCGGTTGGAGGCACGCATAACAAGCATATAGTCAATCATTTCCGGGGTAATGCCGCCGGGGATTTCGCATACGCCGTCAGGGCCGGAAATGGCAACAACCTTTGCGCCAAGCTCGCGGGCCTTTGTTGCGGCG
>JAEEGG010001453.1_pt1 | contig 64445 bp, 44 predicted proteins | sample 9134161 | NCBI WGS metagenome assembly JAEEGG01 (sample SAMN16246543, study PRJNA631951) | gut metagenome | biome: gut microbiome; feature: rumen; material: CR-attached | host: Bos | place: Iran: Karaj | collected 2018-10
AGAAGTGCGACAAGGCTCCTGCAATGATGCTTTGCAAGAACGCCGAAGCCAAGAAGTGCGACAAGGCTGCTGCCAACCACGAGTGCAAGAAGGGCGAAGGCCAGAAGTGCGACAAGGCTGCTGCCAACCACGAGTGCAAGAAGGGCGAGGCCCAGAAGTGCGACAAGGCTGCCGCCAACCACGAGTGCAAGAAGGGTGAAGGCCACAAGTGCGACAAGGCTGCTGCCAACCACGAGTGCAAGAAGGGTGAAGGTCAGAAGTGTGACAAGCCCGCCGACCAGCAGTGCCCCGACTGCAAGGAAAAGGCCAAAAAGAACTGATCTGACTAATTCAGACACTTGATTCCACGCTAAACCACTGAATGACAACATATCGGTGATTTAGCGTGGAATTTTTCTTCAAATTTACACTAACCCCAAAAAACCGATGTCAACGGGAGGAAAACGAGTTCTCACAGTAGTGTATTGCCTCTTGGCGCTGTTGCCATTGGCCGTTCAGGCCAAGGGCGATGCGTCGTGTCCCGTTGTGAAGATTGAGGCCGAGCGGCTGGCCGACCTGAATATTCCCCGCGAGGGTACCTTGCTGTTGTGCCTGAACGGTGAGCCTACTGTCATAGGAAGCCATACCACCAACTTCGTACCCACGCCCACTATCGAGTATTTCAAGGACGGCAAGTGGCACGTGGTGCAAATGGCTTACGCCCATGACGACGGCTTTGCCGTGGAACTCTCAACGGGCAAGGTGCTCATCTTTGGCGGTCACGAGAAGAATTTGGGCATCGGCCAAACCTATGAAGCAGAACTCTATGACCCCGTGACGCACACGTGCGAGGGCATTGCAAGCCTCGACACCAAACGGGCGATAGCATCGGCCCTGGCGTTGGACGATAATCGTGCTGTCATAGCCGGCAACTGGCATCACGAGGATGCCATCGAGATGTATGACGGCAAGAATAGATTCTCGCCCGTCAAGGGAGTGAGCCTGGGGCGGGCTTGTCCGTTCATCCTTCGCACGGCCAAGGACGATGCCATCATCTTCGGCGGCATGGATTCCATCGGGCGGCACATCACCTCTGATGTGGTGGACCGGCTTCGCGGCGAGTCCTATCATGAGCCGTTGCTCAAAGAGTGGCATTTACCCGGTATCTATATTCTCAAGTCCGCTGACTATTCTTTTATCGGTGACGAGTCACGAGGGGAATATACCTATCTCTTGGCGCTTGAGAATGCTCAGGGGCAGATTGCCATCGCCCGTGTCTCCAACGGGGAATTTTCGCTGTTGCCCACCGATGTGCCTGTCCCAATGGCCTGTGAATGGGGTGGCATCGACTATTATCAAATGGTATTTGTTGACAGGCAAGCCGGAATGGCCTATATGGTGGGTTGTGATGCTGAGGCTCGCAATAAAAAACCAACCTCACGTGCCTATGTCCTCAAGATTGACTATACCATCACACCTGCCCGATTGACGTTGTGCTATACCGACGTGCTGACACCATTCAATCCGAAATTTTCCGTCGTGACGGCCGATGGTAACCTGATGATGGTAAGCGGCAATATGGTAGATAACAATTTCAAGCCCTCGGGCGCCACCTGGTTGCTGCACGTCAGTCCTCGTGCCCAAGCAGCAGGCATGGGATTTCCCTGGTGGGGATGGGCGCTTATTGGATTGGCCATCGCTTCGCTGGCTGCATTGCTGATTATGCTGTACCGCCGCAGGAAAAACACACCGGATATTGAAGTCCGTGCCGTTGCGCCCAACGAAGAAATCCAGGAGGTTTTGGACGTGGGCACTGACTATACTGAACTCATGCAACGCATCTGCCAAGTGATGGAACAGCAGCAACTCTTCATGAACCCCGACCTGAAAATCACCGACCTCGCCACCGCATTGGGCACCAATCGCAGCACCATCTCGGCCTGCATCAACTCGCAGCGCGACTGCTCCTTCCCGCAGTTTGTCAATGCCTACCGTGTCGCCTATGCCCAGAAACTGCTGCACACCCAGCCCGAAATCAAGATTGCCGAAGTGTGTGTGAAGTCGGGCTTCTCTAGCGAAGCCTCGTTCTACCGCATCTTCAAGACCGTCACCGGCACCACCCCCACCGCCTGGAAAACCCGCTAATCCTTAGTTTTTGAAAAAGGTTGCGGACGCCCAAAAAGCAAAACTGACTCTCAAAAGATAAATTGAGAGTCGGTTTTTACGTTTTGAGAGTCCATGAAAGCCATGTTGCGGTATCTTTGTGAATCAATATTCCCATGAATACAAATATTAATAGCAAATAGCATTTCTCCAAATTTATCTTTGATCTTGCCGTTACCCTCATCCGAACTCAATAGGATACTACATATTTTTATTAACCAATTAATCTAACAACATTATGAAGAAAATTCTTTTATCTATGATGGTGCTTTGCTGCGCATTAGCGGGCAAGGCTCAAGCAACCACCGATGTGCCCAAGGCTGTTCTGCAACATGGCGACCAAGTGAGTGTATTTCAAGGTTCTGGTGCTTTTTATTACGCCATGGCTGCAGCCGTGGACGGCGATGTCATCACCCTTTCTGACGGCAACTTTACTCCAACGCAAATCAACAAGTCTGTCAGCATCTATGGCGCAGGTTACTCAAAGAATGCCGTAACAGGAACGACTCAGTCCACTCTTTACGGTGATGTCTTTATCGGCATTCAGGGTGATACGCTCTGTAACGTCCATATGGAAGGGGTCTTAATCACTAATGGTGCTCTGTATGCCGGTTTTGTAAACAATTATTCTACTAAAGTTCCGTTGAAGAACCTGACCGTTGAGAACTGCTGGATGTCGAACGGCATGCACATGGGTAGTTATAACGAGAATATGACCTTCAAGCAATGCGTGTTGGCTAACAACATAAACAGAGGTCTCTGCAAGAACTCGCTGTTCACAAATTGTCTTCTGTATGGAATATTCGCAGGATTTACCGAAGAAGGCGAGATACTGGTTGACCACTGCATTAGCACAGGTTCTGCTTATGCCTACTCCAATAATAACGGTCAAGGCATAACTTGGACAAACTGCGTCTTTGCAGTGAATACAAACTATCTATGTGGTATTTATAGTGTAGTAAAAAACTGCCTGAAGGCTTCTGGTGGCTTTAACACGGGTACAGTTACTGAAAACATTTATACCGTAGAGGCGATTTCAGATATGTTTGCTGATGGAGAGAACGGAAGTTACTCTGTTAACCGCACTTTTGAGTTGAAGCAGCCTGACGTATGGATTGGCACCGACGGCACACCTGTTGGCCCGTCGGGCGGCATAGGTTGGAGCACGGTTCCCCGAGTTCCTGTCATCAAGAGCCTGGAACTGAATGTCGAGGGCCAGCAGTTGCACATCAACTATGAGGCCGAGACAAGAGATTAACTCATCGTTAAAACCTGATATGACTATGAGAATTATCAAATATTGCTTGGCTGCGCTCGCCACTGTCAGTTGTATGGTGGCGACGGCCCAGGGTGGCATCGTGGAGCGCGAGTACTGGCTGGACAACAACATTGTCCAGAGCCAGTCGTTAGGTGCCTCGCCGACCACGCTCGACATCTCGTCGCTGCCTGCGGGCCTGCACTGGTTCACGATGCGCGTGAAAGACGGTGAGGGCATATGGAGCCCCACTGTAACCAAGGCGTTCATTATCCCCAATGAGTTAGATAATAGCACTGCGACATCAATCCAGGGCGGTGAATACTGGCTGGACAACAACATTGCCAATCGTCAGTCCATCGGTGCCGCGCCCGTGACCCTCGACATCTCGTCGCTGTCGGCGGGGCTGCACTGGTTCACGATGCGCGTGAAGGATGATTTGGGCTACTGGAGTCCCGCTTTGACCAAGGCGTTCATCATCCCCAACGAGAAGGACCTCAGCACCGCCACCTCGATTCAGCGCCGCGAGGTTTGGTTTGACAACAATGTTGCCGAGCGCCAGGTCATCGGTGTTGCTCCCGTCATGCTCGACATTTCGTCACTGTCGGTAGGCCTGCACAGCCTGACGATGCGTGTGCAGGATGATTTGGGCTACTGGAGTTCATCAAAGACGAAATACTTCATCATTCCCGAAGCGACGGTGGAAGAGGACAGTGTGGAACTCGTAAACTATTGCTACTGGTTTGACGACGATGTGGCAAATCTGGTTGTGGGTGAGCTTCCTGTCTGTGGAAAGGTGGTGAGCGGTGTAATCGATGTTGACATGAGTTCGTTGTCTTTCGGCCAGCACACCATTTCGTGGGTAATTGGCGACAGCAAGGAAGTGTGGGGCTTCTTTACCGGTGAGGTCAACACGATGGAGTTCTACAACTCCCGTGGCGATGTGAATATGGATAACGTAGTTGATATCAACGATGTGACCGATCTCATCGACTATCTGCTCACTGGTAACGCCACAGCAGTTGATCTGGAAGCCGCCAATTGTGACCTTGATGGTGGTGTTGACATCAACGATGTGACCGAACTTATCGACTACCTGCTTACTGGCCAGTGGTAATTTTGGATTCATCCATCAAGTCATCAAAGTCCCCGGTTTCAATTTTGGAATCGGGGACTTTTTTATGAGTTTGCCAGTTCTGCCTATGGTTTTTTGGTGTGGAGTTGTTAGAATTCAAGTTAGATTTATTGGCTAGTGCGATTTATATAATCCATTGAATACAAAAGGTTTGTGTTTTAATATGAGTTTGATTTTCATAAAGGGGTATTTTAGAAGCCATGTTCATGCCGTAATTTTGTGAAAAACTATCGACAAATCATATTAATTAAAACGCGTTACAATGAAGAAGTTTTCAACTTTACTCAAACTTGCTGCCTTTGTGCTGATGATGGGCACAACAGGTGGCAATGCATGGGCGCAGGATGCACTGCAAATCACGCAAGATGCCATCCAGGTGACCCAGAACTTTGACGGTATGTGGGATAGCGACGCCCAAGAGGCGACGCTCGACATGCCTCAGGGCTGGCGTGTGGAACGCCAGATGAACGCCCCGCGCACTGTGGGCAGCTTTGCCGCAGCCTCGACCGAGGTCATGTACACTGGCGGCACGAGTCTTGCCAGCAATGCCAAGAACGGCACTTGGAACTTCGCTTCCAGCAGTGTGCCCAGTGACTGTTCGGTGGGCGGCCTGTCAACCACTGTTGACGGCGGCACCCGTTGCATTAACGTGATGACGTGCCTGCACAATGCGGGAGACGAGGCCATCACCAAGTTGACCCTGAATTATGACATTGAGAAGTACCGTGACGGTGACAATGCGGCCGGCTTTGCCGTTCAGCTTTATGTCTCCACCGATGGCATCACCTGGACCAGTGCCGGCGAGGATTTCTATACCTATTTCGCTCCTGATGCTGCCACCCAGGGCGCCGAGGTAGTGCCCATCAGCACCACCGCCATCACCGGCAAGCAGCTCAAGGTGGACATCGCTGCTGGCAGTGACCTGTATCTGGCCTGGAACATCAGCGTGGCAAGCGGCACTAGCCCAAACAAGGCGATGGGCTTGTCCATCGACAATGTCGAGATTGACGCCACGTTTGCCTCTCAGGACCAGTCCTGCTACATCTATGTCGAGGATGTGACCAAATGGAGCGCCATGTTCATGGCCATTGACGGTGGCGTGGCTCATGCAGCCGCCAGCAGTGCCGTGGTTAATGGCGTGACCTACAAGGTGTGGGCACTTGACATGGACGGCAACAGTCACGAACTCGTGTTTGCCGACAACACCGGCAATAGTCTGACGACCGGCATCACCGCCGACCGTGACTATTACCTGTGCCTGACCAAGGACGCTGTGACCGAGATTGAAGACCCCGAGAACTATGAGGGTTATGTTGATCCCAGCAGGCCTCCGTTTGTCGCTTCAGGCATCTTCCTGCGCGGCGAGGTGAACAGTTGGGGTGCTGTGACCGATTGGGAATTCAGCGACGAGGGCAGCGGCACCTATGTGCTGTATGACAAGACGCTGAGTGGCCAGTTCAAGGTGGCAGATGCCAACTGGAGCAGTGCCTGCAACTACGGCAGTAACGGCACCAGCGTACAGATGGGTGTCCCCTACAGCCTCGTGCTGGGCACCAACGACAACATCTCGTGCGGCGGTATCACCTTTGTGTGCAAGCGCATTGTCCTCAACATCAACAATGGCGCTGCCACGCTGTTGCTCGAGAGCGACGATGACGACACGGGTCTGACCGCAGTCTATGTCATCGGCGACAACAACGGCTGGAACTACATGGATGCATCGGGCAAGCTCGACCTGGTAGAGGGCAAGACCTTCAAGGGTCAAGTGACCATGCCCGCCGTGGGAGACGGCTACAGCCACTGGCGCATCTATCAGCGCCTGGGCATGGGCGGCGTGTGGGGCGCTGAGAGCGACCTCACTGGCAACAATACTGCCGGCACACTCATCAAGGGTGCTAACGGTAAGGTCTCGACTGCGCCGGGTACCTACGATGTGACCTTCGACCTCGCCACTGGAGAATACAGCCTCGTGCTGGCTTCTTCCACTCCCACCACTATGACGCTGCAGCCCGCCGATGTCGTGCTCGTGCCCGAATTGCCCGAGCAGGTCAAGGTGCTCTCGCTGAACAACAGCCTCATCTATTACAATGACCAGGATGCCGTGTTCAACAGCATTGCCCAGGCTATGGGCAAGGATGCCAACTGGACCAAGCACACCCTGTTGGGCAAGTCGCTCTTGACCCATTGGGAGGAAGGCGACGGAGTGGCCGAGGACGGCAACCCCGGTGCCAAGATGCTCGTTCGCAGCGAGGCTTGGAGCCACATCATCCTGCAGGAGCAGAGTTCGCTGCCCCGCACCAATATCGAGTCCTTCCGTGCCAACGTGAAGCGCTGGGTGGACTACATCCGCGAGTATTGCCCCAACCCCAACGCCATCATCATCGTGCCTGTCAACTGGGCCTACAGCGGCGATTGGGAAAACTACACCGCTTTCAACGCCACCTTTGTCAAGAACTATCAAGATGTCGCCCTCGACTTGGGCGTGACCTTGTGCCCCGTGGGCGTGGCCTATCAAGAGGTCTATGACTTGGAGGGCAGTGAGGGTACCTTGACGTGGTTCCTCGATGACCGTCATCCGACCCTCAAGGCCACGTATATGGCTGCTGCGATGGAATATGGCCTCATCTACGGCGAAGACCCGCTGTCCATCACTTGGGCCCCGAGCGGAATGAGCGCCGATGACGCTGCCGCCATGCGTGGCTATGCCAGCCGTGCCTTGAACGGTTTCACCAACTATGTGGACCACACTGCCGGTCAAGTGCATTACAAAGTGACCGTGCGCGACCAGTTCGGCATGGAGGTTGAGGCTCCCACGCCTGTTGAGATGACCTTGAGCGACGGCGGTGAGATTGACGCCAATCAGGTCTTCACCAGCAACGGCACGAACGGCGAATTCACCGTGACCGCCACGACGGGCGACTTTACTCAGAACGCTACCGTCAAGGTGGCAACAGCGCTGACCGAGGTGGTGACCTATCCCGCCATCGAATTGAATGAGAGCACCCTCAGCGCCAGCGAGGCATTTGACATGATGGGTGACGAGGCAACCGCCACGCTCCCTGAGGCATGGCGCATCGACCGTATCCTCACCGCTCCTCGCACTGTGGGCCGCTATGACCTGGCCGATGACCACACGATGTACAGCGGTGGTGTGAGTCTGCCCAGCAATGCCAAGAACGGCACGTGGAACTTCGGTGACAATGCCGGTGACGACCGTGCATTGGGCGGCATCTCGACGGGTGTGGCCGACGGCACACGCTGCGTCAACGTCTATGCCCACCTGTTGAACACGGGCAAGAAGGACATCGAGAATGTCAACATCACCTATAATGTCGAGAAGTACCGCAAGGGCAACAACAGCGCTGGTTTTGCCGTGCAGTTGTATTACTCCATCGACGGCCGCAACTGGACCAGTGCCGGTAACAATTTCTATACCTACTTCGCCCCCGACAGCGAGACGGCTGGCTATGAGACCGTGCCTGGCGAGGTGGCTCTCGTGAACGCCGTGCTTCCCGCCAAGCTCTCACGCGGATGTGACCTGTATCTGGCATGGAACATCAGTGTGGCAAGCGGAACGACCTGCAACGCTGCTATGGCGCTGGGTATCGACGACTTCACCATCACTGGCGAACTGCCCAAGATTCCCGATTCACAGCACTATATCTTTGTTAACGACCAGACGGGTTGGGACGCTCTCGGACTCTACGCTTGGGGTGACAGCGAGCTCTTCGGTGCATGGCCCGGCGAAGCCAGCGTGGGCGATTCCATCGTGAACGGCATCAACTACAAGGTGTTCCTGCTCGATGCCAACAGCGGTAACTATCACCTGATTTTCAACAACTGGAACAATGGTGTGCAGTTGCCCGATTATGACATTGTCGCTGACCGTGACTATTACTTCACCATCACTGCCGATGGCGTGTCAGAGGACAATGCCACCGTCATCGAGAGCATCGTTGACAACGCGCCGATGATTCAGGTGCGAGGTAAGGTTGCCACCTATCCCGGTGCTATCACGGTCTACAACATCAACGGTCAAGTCGTTGCCTCAGGCAAGGATGCAGTGGCTCTGCACCACTTGTCGCGCGGTGTCTATATCGTGCAGGGCCGCAACGGCAGTCACGTTGACACAATCAAAGTAACCATCGGTTCATAAACCAATTTTCATTTAATGATGATGGCTGCCGCAATACCAAGTGCGGCAGCCATTTTTCTTGATCAATAACCGCTATAATTTGCCAAATCGGTGTTCGTGGCAAATTATAACTATGGGATAAAGTTGGCGGCACCTCAGCAAATTGAGCAAGCTCGTTTGCGTTCGGTTTGCACAATTTTTGCTTAATAATGTTCTAAATTGCGTTAACGGTTTGTGCAATCGGGCAAAATGTGGTAATTTCGCAGGGCTAAAACAAATCTGAGGCACGTATCAGCGATGAAAATAGGTAACATAGACTTGGGCAATCGCCTGGTGATGCTGGCGCCGATGGAGGACGTCACCGACCAGTCGTTCAGGCTCATCTGTCGTGAACAGGGGGCCGATTTGGTCTATACCGAATTTGTCAGTGCCGACGCGCTGATCCGCAGTATTGAGCGCTCGTTCCAGAAGATGGCGATAGCCCCTGGTGAGCGCCCTGCTGCCATCCAGATTTACGGCCGCGAATTGGAACCGATGGTCGAGGCTGCGCGCATCGCCGCGACGGCCAAGCCTGATTTCATCGACATCAACTGGGGCTGCCCCGTGAAGAAGATCGCCGGGAAAGGTTCGGGTGCCGGCATGCTGCGAAACATTCCGCTGATGCTTGAGATCACGCGTGCTGTCGTCAAGGCAGTGGACCTGCCGGTGACCGTCAAAACCCGCCTGGGCTGGGACCACAACAGCAAAATCATCGTCGAGCTGGCCGAGCAGCTGCAGGATTGCGGCATCGCGGCCCTCACGATTCACGGGCGCACACGTTCCCAGATTTATACCGGCGAGGCCGACTGGACCCTCATCGGTGAAGTCAAGAATAATCCGCGCATGACGATTCCCGTCATCGGCAACGGTGACGTGACCACCCCACAACGCCTCAAGGAGTGCTTTGACCGCTATGGTGTTGATGGTGTGATGGTGGGCCGTGCGAGCATCGGCGCGCCGTGGATTTTCCGCGAGATGAAACAGTACCTGCTCACTGGCGAGGTGCCGCAAATCAGTAACAGTGAAAAGATGGCCCTCATCCGTCGCCAGATTGCCGAGAGCATCGACCGCATCGACGAGTACCGTGGCATCCTGCACATCCGCCGTCACTTGGCTGCCACGCCGCTGTTCAAGGGCATCCGCAACTTCCGCCCGACGCGCATTGCCATGCTGCAGGCCGACACCCGTGCTGAGCTTGAAGCCATCCTTGACCACATCGAGCACGATATACTGCCTGAATTAGAAACACAAAACAACGAGATAGAAAATGAGAAGAGCGTTGATTAGCATCCTGCTGACGGTTGCGGTCACCCTGGTGGCCGGCAGCCAGGAACTGCGCCATGAGATTAAACTGGGGGACTTCACCCGCTTGTCGTTGATCGACAACATTAATGTGAACTACCGTTGCAATCCCGATTCGGCGGGCTTGGCGGTTTTCACGTGCACTCAGGAAGTCGCCGATCACCTCATGTTCAATGTGTCGGACAAGGCTCGGTTGAGCATTCAAGTGGACGACGCCTTCGAGCGATTGGGGAATCTGCCGGTCATCACGGTCTACTCCACGTCACTTGAAGAGGCGGAGAACTCCAGCGACAGTACGTTGAGAATCAACGGGCTCCCGGCACTCAAGGAGTTCAAGGTGCGCCTCATTGACAACGGCAAGGTCATCGTGCGCGGTGTGCGTGCTTCACGTCTCGAGCTACAGATCTTGAGCGGCAAAGGCAAAATCATTGCCGACGGCTCCTGTGATGAGCTTGCGCTGCGCCTGGTGGGCACCGGCGAGATCCAGGCCGACAATGTGGTGGCTACCACCGTCTCGTGCCGCATCATGGGAACGGGCTCGATGGGCTGCAACGTCAATGGCGGTGAGCTCAAGGTGAGCGGCAGCGGCACCGGCAAGGTCTATTACAAGGGCAGCCCCAGCAAGGTCACCGTGCGCAAGCTGGGCACCATCAAGGCCATTCCGATGGAGTAGGGCAGTGACAATAACGATGATTATCATCAAAGACTTAAATACCAGATATTATGTTTAGCAAAGAAACTTACATTAATCGTCGCAACGAGTTGAAGAAGCTCGTGGGCGATGGCGTGATTTTACTCTTCGGCAACAACGAGTCGCCGTGTAACTATCCCAACAACGCCTATTATCCCTTCCGTCAGGACTCGTCGTTCCTGTACTACTTCGGCCAGAAGCGCGACGGGTTGGTGGGTGTCATCGACATCGACAACAACGTGGAAACCCTCGTGGGTGACGACATCGACATCGAGGACATCGTGTGGTATGGCTCGGTGGACAGCGTGGCCGACATGGCCGCCCAGGTGGGTGTCGCCAACTCTGCCCCGATGAAGCAGCTGCAGGTCATCTGCGACGAGGCTAAAGCCAAGGGACGCCGCATCCACTTCCTGCCTCCCTACCGTCACGACACCAAGATCCAGATCATGGACCTGCTGGGCATCCATCCCGACAAGCAGGCCGAGGCCTGTTCGCATGACCTGCGCATGGCCGTCATCAACATGCGCTCGGTCAAGACGGCCGAGGAGATTGCCGAGCTGGAGCGTGCCGCCGAGGTGGGCTACCTGATGCACACCACCGCCATGCGCCTCATCAAGCCGGGCGTGACCGAGAAGTACATTGGCGGACAGATTGACGGCATCGCCGAGAGCTATGGCGCCAAGGTGAGTTTCGCCACCATCTTCTCGCAGCACGGCGAGATCATGCACGGCAACCCGTCGATGGCCCCGCTCGAGGCCGGACGCCTTGCCCTGTGTGATTGCGGCGCCGAGACGATGGAGTTCTACTGCAGCGACAACACGCGCACGATGCCCGTGACCGGCAAGTATGACCAGCGCCAACTCGATATCTACCGCATCGTTGAGGAGTGCCATGACCACGCCTTGGAAATCTCGAAACCGGGCATGAAGTATATGGACGTGCATTTCTCGGTTTGCCGCCTGATGACTCAGCGCCTGAAGGAATTGGGCCTGATGAAGGGCGACGTTGACGAGGCTGTCGCTGCCGGCGCTCACGCCATGTTCCTGCCTCACGGCCTGGGACACATGATGGGTATGGACGTGCACGACATGGAAGGCCTGAACCAGATTTACGTCGGCTTTGACGACGAGACGCGTCCCAACCTGGAGCAGTTCGGCACCAACGCCCTGCGCATGGGCCGCCGCCTGCAGGAGGGCTTTGTTGTCACCGACGAGCCGGGAATCTACTTCATCCCTGCTCTCATCGACGACTGGCGTGCCAGCGGCCACTGCGACGAGTTCCTCAACTTCGACAAGCTGGAGACTTACAAGGACTTTGGCGGTATCCGCATCGAGGACGACATCCTCATCACCGCCGATGGCTGCCGCTTCCTGGGTGAGAAGCGCATCCCCTACCACCCCCAGGATGTGGAGGACTTCATGGCCGCCAACTGATCCACTCAACTTGTATAACACAATTACCCGCCAGATGCTCATGCACTTGGCGGGTAATTCCTTATGAATCAATGTTGAATGTCAGACGGAGGTCTCGATGTTGATGCCGGCGATGATGATCCACACGAGCAGGGCCAGCAAAGCCACGATGATGGTGTAAGCCACGACCTTGAAGGCTGTGCCGGGCATTGTGCCGTTCTGATGCAGGCGCGGCTGCGTCGATTTGTAGCGATGAGTCATCGTGCGCAACTTGTCCTCCATGCTGGCAGACTGCTGTCGAGGGGCAGTGGCCGGTTGGGATTGATCTTCCTCAATGACAGGCTCCATCATCTGCTCGACGACAGGCGGTTGCTGCTCAACGATGGGCTCGGGTTGCACAGGCTTGAAGGGAGCCTTCAGGTCAGCGCCGCAATAGGGGCAGAAACTGATGCCACCAGGCAGTTGTTTGCCGCAACTGTGACAAAAGCGGGTAACATCGTGTTCGATGGTTTTTGCACTGGCGGTGTGCCGATAGGGTGTGTCGGAGTCGTTGCGCACCGCAAGGCCGTTGCCGTCATAACAGCACACAGCAAGGCACTGGGGACACACGACCTGACTGTCGTGTATCACAAGCTCCTCTTGAGACACCGTCATGACTTTACCACATTGTGGGCACTTGAGTTCCATAAAATAATATACTTGAAGTGGCTGCAAAGATAATGCTTTATGGCAAAAAGCGCAAAAAAAACGCCGATTATCCCGTTATTTATATCTCAAGCGAGGGCAAAAACGGCCTTAAAATAAAAAATGTTGCTTTTTTGCTTTCTAATGTTAAGAATATCTATTACTTTTGCAGCCGCTTAAGTGAAGAAAACATTAAAATTAACGCAATAGAAATGGCAAAAAAACAAGATCAAGGTGCCCGCACAACGCTCGAAGAGGTGAACGAGTCCCTCACGAGTGCGGCACAACGCATTGAAGAAAACAAGAAGTACATTAACTGGGCACTCATCGCTATCGCAGTGCTTGCATTACTCGCTATCGGTTACATCTATGGTATCCGCAACCCGAACTTGGATAAGGCCAAGGACCAGATTGGTAAAGCTGACTTGGAGCTCCTGCAGGGCAACGAGGACGAGGCTTTGAAGGACTATGAGAAGGTAGCCGCAGCCTACAGCAACGATGTTGCTGAGCGCGCCCACCTGAATTCCGCCATTATCCTGTACGGCAAGGGTAAGTATGACGAGGCCCTGAAGCATCTCCAGGATTATAGCGCCGAAGGCAACCTCATTGGTCCGGCTTCACAGTCGCTGATGGGTGACTGCTATGTGAACCTCAAGAAGTATCCCGAGGCTATCGCTGCTTTTGACAAGGCCATCACCATGTCGGGTGACAACGAGGCTTACACTCCCGCTTTCATGATCAAGAAGGCTACCGTCCTGCACGAGCAGGGTAAGTATGCCGAGGAGGCCGCTATCTACCAGACCATTCTGGACAAGTATCCCGTTTACGGTCAGCAGACTGGCTTCAGCGTGGAGAAGTATCTGGAGCGTGCTAACGCACTTGCCGAGAAAAAGTAATCAATTGAGAAATGATTCACGGATAAAGGGTTGGACAAAACATGGTTTTGTGCCAACCTTTTTTCTTACAATAAAAAGTAAAAACTATGACACCGATTTATCATCGCATATTGCTCAAGCTAAGCGGCGAGTCGCTGGCGGCAGAACAGAGTAGCGGCATCGACCCGCAGCGTGTGGCCGACTATGCCACTCAAATCAAGGAAATCGTGGATGCTGGCGTACAGGTCGCCATCGTTGTGGGCGGCGGCAACATCTTCCGCGGCCTCAAAGGTGCCGCACAGGGCTTTGACCGCGTGAAGGGCGACCAGATGGGTATGCTCGCCACCGTCATCAACGCGTTGGCGCTCTCATCGGCGCTCGAGGGCATCGGCCAGCCCGCACAAGTATTCACCGCCATCGGCATGTTCCCCATCGGCGAGCCTTACAGCAAGTGGCGCGCCATCGAGGCCATGCAGGCCGGCAAGGTCGCCATCTGCTCGTGCGGCACGGGCAGCCCCTTCTTCACCACCGACACGGGCAGCACGCTGCGCGCCATCGAGGTCGAGGCCGACGTCATGCTCAAGGGCACCCGAGTGGACGGCATCTACACCGCCGACCCCGAGAAGGATCCCACGGCCACCAAGTTTGACCGCATCACCTATGACGAGATCTACAATCGCGGCCTTAAGGTCATGGACATGACTGCCACCGTCATGGCCCGCGACAACAAGTTGCCCATCCACGTGTTCAACATGGACGTGGTCGGCAACCTCCGCAAGGTGATGAGCGGCGAGCCCATCGGCACCGTCGTCACCCTGTAACCGCCATCCCCGTCACTCACGCTAAGGCGCGAAGGACATAAAACAACAACAAGTACAATAAATACAAATTATTGATTAACAAGCAATTGTATTTATTGTACTTATTGTTTTCCTTTTATTATTGTTTTCCTTTTCGATTGGCGGGATTACTCGAGGCCAAGGGCCTTGCAGATGAGCGGCTCGAGTTCCTTGACATCGGTAGCGGTCGAGAGGATGGTGCCATCGCGGTCAACAAGGATCATGGCGCCACCGGAATTATCGGCACCGTTCTTGCGCCATACTTGGTTCTCATCCTTCAGTTCCAGCAGGCTGGGCCAGGGGTAGCCGTCCTGCTTCATGGCCTTATCCATTTTCTCGCGAGAATCCTCACGGGCAATGGCAACAACAGTGAACCCCAGGTCTTTGTATTTCTCATAAATAGGAATCATCGCGATTGAATGACGGCGGCAGGGGCCGCACCACGATGCCCACAGATCGATGAGGGCAACTTTGCCATTGATGAGCGACGAGATGGGAACAAGTTGGCCATCGGTGTTGCGCACGTTGTAGTCAATGTAAGGCTTGCCGGGCTGCAGGTTATATCCAGCTTCGGAAATGGCTATTTGCTCGTGGATGGGATGTCCAGGGAAATAGTTAATCAATTTGTCATGGTAGAGGGCGATGAGACGCTCATAGGGCTGAGGATCGATATCAGTGTGTATTTCGCTGTGATGGAGTATGTTAATTGCTTCTAGAGTCTCGTACAACGATTCCAACATAGGGTGGTCAGCGTAGTATTGATACCTATAGTTTGCCCTTTCATTTTCAAGCCTCTTTTTCTTGGTGTATAAATCAAGCCCTTCAGGGGTGAACCTGTTGGGATTGCTACTGATTTGATGCATAACACGATATAATGAATCGACGCGTGCCTGATTCGAGGCAGTATTCATTTCTTGATAAAGTTTGGCTCTTGAATTGAGGTAATCGGATGTGTAGTACTGTGACTCGCGCTCATTGTCATAGTAGAGATTGTAGACGTCATTGAGTTCTCCGTATTTATCGTTGAGCAGGCTGTCAAGATGATGTTGCATGAGCCACTGTTCTCCATCACTTTCCACAAAGTGGTCTTCATCGGCATAGAGTTTTAGCCGAACTGTTCCGTTTTCGGCATAAAAAGGCGCAACTCGCCAAGCACCATTCCTGTATTGACCGTATAGAAAAGCGACATATCGGGTGACGTGGTCACACTCAATGGTTTTAGTGAACTTGCCGTTAACAGCCCTGACGTGGAGCGAAGTATCATCATTTACGCGCAGGTCAGTACCCTGTTCACAGATGACAATGTTGTCGCCATACTTGTTGGACATGATTTCTCCCTCAACGTGGCAAACAATTTGAGCATTTCCAGCTATTGCAAATAGTGCCAAGAACACAGTGATAATTAAGATTCTCTTTTTCATAGCGGTTATGATTGTTTGGAATAAATATTTCCAGCTGATTGTTGACTGTAGGCCTGCAGGGTGTGGACCACCTCGTCGATGTCGTCGGTGAGGGTGAGCAGCAGGTTCTTGTATTTGCCGGTTTCCATCAGACTCTCCAACAGGGGATAGACGGGGATTTCCTGGGTCCAGAACTGCTTGCCCAAGAAAATCATGGGGCTGGAGAATCCAAAGGAGAGGTAATGGTTCTGCACCGCCTCTTGGAAAATCTCCTGCAGGGTGCCTGCACTGCCGGGCGCATAGATGATGCCGCCGAATGCCAGGGTGAGGATGTTGTCTTCGCGGATGCTGTTCTCAAAGAATTTGGCGATGTGTGTGGCAAACGGCGTTGACGGCTCGTGTCCGTAGCGCCATGTGGGAATGCCCAGGCTCACATACTCTTGCTGGGGATACTTATCAATGACGCCGAAGGCCGATTGCAGCCATCCCGGATCCTTGAATGACGGTGCAGGCATCATCGTGTCAAGGGCATCATCCAGATCTTGGCCAGTGAACCCCGCCATCCATGCGCCCAGGTGAGTGGCCTCCATCGCACCTGGCCCTCCGCCGCTCAACATGATAAATCCCTCTTGGGTGAGCCGCTGGCTCAAGAAGGCGATGTCGCGGTATATCTTGTCGGTCCTGAGCAGTGCGTGTCCACCCATGACACCCACACTATGTTGATGGTCATGCGTCTTGAAGAAACGTGCCATCGCCGTGTGAATGCTGTAGTCGTGCAATGTGCGGGCCAGCAACTCATTCACGTTGTTGGTGAGCTGCCCCATCGACATGTAGCGCTGGTAAATGATGCTGTCAAAGCACTTGCTGTAGCTGCTCTCGTCATCGGGGTTGTAGCCCTCATAGAGTTCTGCTGGATGGTAAAGCGACTTGCGCGCCACGTCAAATGGCACTTCGTTGAGGTATGCCATCACATCCTTGAGTTCTTCGTGTCCGGTGTTCGTAATCATCTGTGGTGGTATGCGGGTTAATATCAGAAATCACAAAATTACCAATAATTCGGCATGTTTTCTTGCGTTTTTAACAATTTCGGATTGTTAAAAAATGTAATAATGTGGCGATAAGGGGCAAAAAAGCCATTTTTTATGACTTTTTGCACAGTATTTTGGGGCATGGTAGTAATTTTGTAGTCAAGAAAATCTCCACTTCAGGTTTGTTTAATCTATAAATGTGATAGCAATGAAAAAGATTACATTATTAGTACTCACAATCGTCGCCGTGTGCTCAACCTCATGGGCCGGTGGCCTGTTGCATAACACTAACCAGCATATCGCCTTCATGCGCATGATGGCCCGTGGTGCCAGCCACGAGATTGACGCTGTTTACACCAACCCTGCCGGCTTGGCATTCATGGACCATGAGGGCTGGACCCTGTCGCTGAACATCCAGAGCGCCACCCAGTCGCGCAACGTGCTCACCACGTTTGCCATGTTTCCCGAGGCTGATCACACCCGTCTGTACAAGGGCAAGGCTTCAGCTCCCGTGATTCCGTCACTCTATGGCGCCTACAAGAAGGACCGCTGGACATTCTCGGGCTTCTTCGGTTTCACCGGTGGCGGTGGCAAGTGTGACTTTGACAGTGGCCTGCCCATGTTTGATGCCGCTGTAATGGCTGGTGTGGCATCACAAACTGCACCTCTCATTTCCAAGTTCCCCCAGGCTGCTGCTTTGTTCCCCCAGGGCTATGTGGATCCTTCTTTCTATGATATTGAGTCTGCTATGAAGGGTCGTCAGTATATTTATGGCTTACAACTTGGCGGGACTTACAAAATCCTTGATTGGATGAGTGCCTATGCCGGTTTCCGTATGAACTATTTTGATGGTAACTACACGGGCTACATCACAGCAAGTGCAAACGACAAGTTGAAGGGTGCTGTCGGCCAGATGCTGCCCTTGGTGCAACAGTATGCACCCGAATATGTGCCTGTGCTTTCCGGAATGGCAGGCGAGGGTGGATTGGCTAAGGTTGCGCTCGACTGTTCGCAGACTGGTTGGGGCGTTACCCCCATCATCGGTGTGGACCTGGTGTGGAAGGGCTTTACCCTGGCCGCCAAGTATGAGTTCAAGACCAATCTTAACATCGAGAACGACAACAAGACATTTGAGAACGACGTGCCCGACGCTTTCAAGGAGAAAATGGTCGACTACAAGCACGGCGTGAACACGCCCAACGACTTGCCCGCAGTATTCTATACTGCCCTGGGTTATGAGTTCATCCCCAATAAGCTGCGCGCCACCGTCGAGTACCACTACTACGACGACAAGCATGCCGAGATGGCTCACGACAAGCAGACGCATCTCACGCACGGTACCCACGAGGTGCTCGCTGGCGTGGAGTGGGACATCAACAAGATGTTCACCGTGAGCGGCGGTTTCCAGAACACCGACTACGGCTTGAGCGACGCTTACCAGACCCACACCTCTTTCTCTTGCGACAGCTATTCCATCGGCTTCGGTGGTGCTGTCAACCTGAGCGAGAAGGTAAAAGTGAACGTGGGCTACTTCTGGACTACCTACAAGGACTATGACCGCAGCGAGAATAATTACTTCGACACCACGCTGCCCGGTAAGGATACCTACAGCCGCACCAACAAGGTCTTCGGTGCCGGCATCGACTTCAAGTTCTAGGAGAGCAAGGAAATTTTCATCAGGAGATAGAATCTATTCCTATGGCACGCCGCCGCCCGAGTTCGTTTTGGGCGGCGGCGTTGTTTTGATGATCCTGGACGAAAGGATGCGTCTTCGTCACAGTTTTTTAGTCGGCCAAGCACTGATATTGTTTAAGCACTGTGTTACGGCACAATCTCATTGGTGGTGGTTATCTCATCAGGTTGCTCATCATGGTGTTCCAGTCTTGTGCATCGGCAATGCTGCTCAAGGCACCGCCATGGGTGGGGAAGGCGATACTGTCGTTGAGGGTGTAGGTCACCTGCGGCAACTTCACGTATAGGCTCAACGTGTTCAACGTCTCGCCTGTCTTGTACTGCTCACCCAACTGCTTGAAGTCATCGGCCTTGATATAGTAAAGCCGGTCACCGTCGTTGCACAGGTAGATGCGTGTGAAGTCGCGCTCTTTCAAGGCCTGTGCGCACTGTAACAGACAGCGCGTGACGTCAAACCGGTCAAAATCGCGGTCTTTATCGGGTTCCCTCACATTGAAGGCCAGCACACCCGCCATGTTGAACCAGGGCTGCGTCACCTCGATGTTGATGCCATCGTTGGCGGGGTCAAGGTTTTTGAGTTCGGTACTGGAAATGACCTTGCGCCCGTGTCTGAAGAAGTCAAAGGAAACAAACTCCCGGATGCCCAGGGCGGCGACGACAGCCATCAGGACAATGAGGAAGAATTTGCTTTTTGTCATTGTTTATTAAAAATGAGGGTGACATTGTCTGGCGTGACGGTGAGCGTTGCGGGGCAACCCTCAATCATCGGATAGTTCCAACCCTCGTCGTGGCTGACAGGGAAGTCGTAGCACACTGGGATGTCATAACCGTTGAGGGTCTCGCTCAACATCTCGTACATGTCGCTGTAGCCGTCGCGCGGCTCATACTCGGTGAAGCGTCCCACGATGATGCCCTTGACCTGACTGAGCACACCCTTGAGGCGCAGTTGCTGCAGCATGCTGTTGACACGCGGCATGTTCTCGCTCACGTCCTCAAAGAACAGGATAATGTCCTTGCCGGCGATGTTGTCACGGTCCAGGAAGTCCCACTCGCGGCTGCCGCCGATGTTGGTGAACACGGCCATATTGCCGCCGATGACGATGCCGCTTGCAGTACCCGGCTTGTTCAGCGGGTGGGCGGGAACGCAGTACTCGGGCAGGACACCCATGAGCACCGAGCGCAGCATCTGGTTGACGGGATCGTCGGCGCCACGGCTACCCAGAGCGCCGCCCATGTTGGCATGCAGGCTCATCACACCGCTGCACACCATGGCGCTGTGCAGGGCGGTGATGTCGCTGTAGCCCACAATCCACTTGGGATTGCGGCTGAATTCCTCGTGGGTCATCGGGTCGAGCAGCATGGCCGAGCCATAGCCGCCACGGGAGCACACGATGGCTTTGATTTCGGGGTCATTGAGGGCCCAGCGCAGGTCGGCGCAGCGCTCGTCGATGGTGCCGGCATACATGTGGTATTTGGCCAACACGTGCCCTCCGATGACGGGCACAAAGCCCCATTCCCGCAGTGTTGCAGCGGCCTTCTCGGGGTTATCGTTGCCAGGCGTGCTTGCCGGCGAGATGATGGCGATTTTGTCACCCTGCTTCAATGCGGGTGGCATGACGAGTGTCTTGCTGCCAGCCATGGCCGCCATGGACACAAATAATAACGCGATTACAAATAAGACTTTACGTAACATAGTATCTGATATCTTAAAATTCAAAAATTAAACCCAAATAATGCGCTCACCCGATCATGCGACTCCTGCAGGCGCTGCCACGGGATGCGCCCCTCCTTGACCGAGTTGACAATCATGTCAACGAGTTTGAACGGGCGGTCGGCTTCAAAGCCTGTGCTGATGTTGTTGCCCGCGCAGATGAGGTCGGCTCCCGCATTGATGGCCAATTCCAGTGCCGTGGGGATGCTGTAGTTGTTGTGGATGGCTTGCATGTAGATGTCATCAGTAACCACCACGCCTTGAAAGCCCAACTCGCCACGCAGCAGGCCGTTGATGGTCTTGGCCGACAGGGTGGCGGGATACTCGTCATCGATATTGTTGTTGAACAGGTGGGCTGTCATGATCAGGTCCGCTTGGCCGGCATCAATCAGGATGCGGAACGGTTCCAATTCCCGGGGAGTCCAGTTGCTGGACACATCAACAAAGCCGTAATGCGAGTCATCGATGGCATTGCCGTGGCCTGGGAAATGTTTCAGGGTGCACAGCACGCCTTGATGGTGGTTCTCCTCGATGAACCAGCCCGCATGGCGGGCAATCTCCTCGGGTTCCATCGAGAAGCATCTCTGGTAATGCCCCACTGCGGCACAGTCATGGTTCAGCACATCGACCACAGGGGCCAGATTGACGTTCACCCCGCACTCGTGCATCTCGCGCGCCAATCGTGAGGCGTAGTAGCGCGTTGTGTCCTCGTTGTCAAGAGTGCCCAAGTATTCGGCGGTCACTGTCGGCAGGAAGCCGTATTGTGGTTTCAGACGGGCCACCCGGCCGCCTTCCTGATCGGTGGCGATGATCAGCGGATAATCGGCCCAAGCCTGCAGTTGCGCGGTCATGCGTGTGAGCTGCTCCTTGCTGGTGATGTTGCGTGAGCCCAACGTGGCATCGCCTGTCACATCGATGTCAAACAGCACGATGGCGCCCACCTTGAGGTTGCGCACATAGCGTGCCGCGTCGCAGTCCTCGGTCACGCTGTCGCCCTTGAATCCCACCATGAGCATTCCGGCAGCATAGCGCCGCAAGACCGAGTCGGGCGGCAGTTGAGCAAGCAGGCTATTGGCTGCCAAGAGCGCAATAGCCAGTGTCACCAGTATCCTCTTCATGTGCACACGAATCATCAAGAAGACAATAAATACAATCCACTGTTCGTCGGTAAGTTTGTATTTATTGCACTTATTGTTTCCCTTAGCGGTAATTGTTATTTGTCAAAGAGGTGGAAGAAGTAGTAGCAGGCAATCCAGTCCACTCTCACTCCTCGAGCAAAGCCGATGGTCTTCTTCTCGGCATCGGTCACCTTGCCGTCATTGATATTGATGTACCCGAGCAGGTTGCTCTCGCCGTCACGCACGGTACCGTCGTTGTTGAAATAGCCGATGCGTTCACCGTTGGTGTTGAAAATCTCGTTCTGCTTGATGACACCCACAGCCGTGCCCTTGACGTCACGCACTGTGCCGTCGGCGTCAAACGATCCGGCCGATCTGCCCGTGTCATCCCTGACAACGCCATTGCCATTGATGCGCCCGATGCTGTTGAAGTCGGCATCACGCAGCACCTGTGCGCTTGCTTGGGTTGACATGATGCCAGCCAGTGCCAGCACCATTGCAGTCATGTATAATCTGAACTTTTTCATAATCGTCACTTGTTAGTCATCATGTAATTTTGTCCTTTAGACTTATAAACAGCCACAAAGTTAAAATGAATTTTCAAAAAATCAAAATTTTGCTAAATATCACATGCCATGAGGGGCAATTTCAAAGATTATGAGTAATTTTGCCGTTTAGTTTGCGTTAATAACTAAAACAACAATAAAATCACAATAACTTAGACAAGATTGAACCCGATGAAGAAGTACAAGCTCATCAACAACACGCTGGGATGGCTCATCTTTGTGGTGGCAGCGGCAACCTATCTGCTGACCATCGAGCCCACCGCCAGCTTCTGGGACTGCCCGGAGTTTATCGCCCAAGGTTTTAAGACAGAAATCGGCCACCCGCCCGGCAACCCCATTTTCATCCTTGCCGCTAATTTCGCGAGCAAGTTTGCCGGAGGCGATGTGATGGCTGTTGCCAAGTGCGTTAACGCGATGTCGGCCATCTTCAGTGCGCTGACGATTCTGTTGCTCTTCTGGTCCATCACCCACCTGGTGAAAAAACTGGTGGTGAAGGAAGGCGAGGAAGACAAGATGACTCTGGCTCAGTACCTGGTGGTAATGGGTAGTGGCATTTGTGGCGCGCTGGCCTACACATGGAGTGACACGTTCTGGTTCAGTGCCGTCGAGGCTGAGGTTTATGCCTTCTCGTCGTTCTGCACCGCACTGGTGTTCTGGCTCATCCTCAAGTGGGAGAACCGCGCCCGTGAAGCAGGCAGTGACCACTGGATTGTGCTGATTGCCTACGTCTTCGGCGTTTCGCTGGGTGTGCACCTGTTGAACCTGTTGTGCATCCCTGCTATCGCATTGGTGTTCTATTATCGTCAGTGCCGTCTCAATGGCAAGAACTCGTCGCTGAAAGGCTCGGTATTGACATTGCTCATTTCGTTTGTCATTGTGGGACTGATTCTGTACGGACTGGAACCTGGCTTTGTGGAGTGGGGACAGAAGTTTGACCTCTTCTTCGTCAACACGTTGGGCATGTCCTTCAACTCGGGCGTTCTGGCCTATGCTATCGTGCTGTTAGTCGTTCTGGCATGGGCATTGTGGGAACTTTACCGCAACAAGAGCGACGTGCTCATCAAGGTGTCGTTCGCTTTGGCTATCGTGATGTCGGGCATGATTTTCATTGGCGACAGCCTGCTTATGCCGGTGGTGCTGCTCATCGCCCTGTGCGTTTACCTGTTCAGGTTCTGCAAGCGCATTCCTGTTCGTGTGTTCGCTAATATTGTGACCTGCATCCTGGTCATCTTCATCGGTTTCAGCAGCTATGCGCTGATTCTGATCCGCAGTGCTCAGAACACGCCGCTTGATGAGAACTCGCCAAACAACACTTTCTCTCTGGCCAAGTACTTGAGCCGCGAACAGTATGGCGAAACGCCGCTGTTGTATGGCCGCACCCTGTACAGCGATGTCATGTATCAGGAGGGTTCCAATGGCTACATGCAGCCTGCCACCAAGAAAGGCCCCATGCAGTATGCCCCCGAGGTGAAAGACAACGCTGACGAGCCTGACCGCTACAGGGAGTTGGGCAATAAGCAGATTTACCGCTACAGTCCTGAGCAGAACATGTTGTTCCCGCGTATCCATGACGACAAGCACGAGCGTGAATATGTCGAGTGGCTGGGCATGCAAGGTACCCAGGTCGAGGCAACAACCAAGCTGGATGCTGACGGCAATGCCGTTGAAAAGGAGCTGAAGATGAAACCCACCATGATGGAGAATCTGCGCTTCTTTGTGGACTACCAGTTGAACTATATGTACTGGCGCTATTTCATGTGGAATTTCGCCGGTCGCCAGAACGACCTCCAGGGCATGGGCGAGATTACCCATGGCAACTGGATTTCAGGCTTCTCCTTCATCGATAATCCGCGTCTGGGCGACCAGAGCCTGCTGCCCGATGACCTTGGCAAGGGCAATAAGGGTCATAACGTGTTCTACCTGCTGCCGTTGCTGATGGGTATTATCGGTCTGTTGTGGCAGGCCTACCGTGGCCGTCGCGGCATCGAGCAGTTCTGGGTCATCTTCTTCCTGTTCTTCATGACGGGTATCGCCATCGTGCTGTATCTGAACCAGACTCCGAGTCAGCCCCGTGAGCGTGACTATGCCTATGCCGGTTCGTTCTATGCCTACTGCATCTGGGTGGGCATGGGTGTTGCCGGACTGTGGAACATTGTCATGTGGGCGCTCAAGAAGAAGGGCAAGAAGGAGGTCAAGGAAGATACCGATGCTGCTGTGGACAACAGCAAGCGTGGCGGTGTGGCCACCGCTATTGCCGCTGTAGCAGCCCTCATCGGCATTCTCGTGCCTCTGCAGATGGTAAGCCAGACATGGGACGACCATGACCGCAGCGGACGCACGGCAGCGCGCGACTTCGGCCGCAACTACTTGTCGAGCGTGGCACCCAATGGTGTGATCTTCTGTAACGGTGACAACGACACCTTCCCCTTGTGGTATCTGCAGGAGGTGGAAGGCTACCGCACCGACGTGCGTGCCGTCAACCTGAGCTATCTGGCCACCGACTGGTACATCAGCCAGATGCAGCGTGCCGCCTATGAGTCAGCTCCGTTGCCCATGCTGGCCGACAATAAAACCTTTGCTTACGACGAACGTCAGTTCTGTTATCTTGTCGAGCCCGACCTAACGCCTACCGAAGCGCTCAAGTCGTTGGCACATCTTTATGGGCCGGATAGCAAAAACAGTGCATACGGCATCTATCAGATCCGCTACCCCAGGGTTTATATGCCCGTGGATGCCGACCAGGCTATCAAGGCCGGTGTCGTGCGTGAGGAGCAGCGCGATCTGGTACAGGAGTCAATCAACCTTGACCTGCAACGCATGGGTAGTGGCATGACCGCCAGTCAACTGGCATCGTTTGACATCATTGCCAGCAGCATCGCTCAGGGTTGGAACCGTCCTTGCTACTTTGCCATAACTGTGCCCGAGAGCTACTATCTGGGTCTGAATCCTTACTTGCGCTTGACGGGTCTTGTTTATCAGGTGACTCCGTTGCTTGACGAATCCGCCCGTGGAGACTTCGGTGTGTCGACCGATATCATGTATGACAACGTGGTGAACAAGTTCCTGTGGGGCGGCCTCGATACCGCTAAACCCGGTGGTCTGTACCTCGACGAGACTGTGAGCCGCATGGTCACCACCATGCGCAGCGCTTTGATTGATTTGTCAACCGCCCTGGTTGATGAAGGAACTCTCGCTAGCGAGGGCAAGCTCGCCATTCCTGCCGGCATGACTCAGGAAGCCTATGTGGCCGACCGCTACAAGAAGGCACTCACCATCCTCGACCTGATGATGGAGAAGCTGCCCACCAACGTATCGCCGTTTACCGTGCAGATGGGTGATCAGGTGGCCAAGATCTATTATACCTTGGGCCAGTTGAGCAATGACAACACCTGTGTGGAGAAGTCCAACAAGATTCTTGAGAGCGAAATCATGCGCTATGCAGATTATCTGCGTTTCTATCAGTCGCTGGACGCTGCACAGTATTCACGTCTGACCAGTGTCGACAAGTTCATCGACCAGCAATACATGGTCTTCATGCTCCATGACTACTACACCCAGTGTGGTGAGCAGAAGTATATTTCGATGATGGACAAGCTGAAGGCTGCCGGTGTGAGCATCGAACGTCTGCAGGGCTTCCAGCAGTCCTATGAGCAAGCGATGATGAGGCAGCCGGCGAGTGAGAGCCAGCCTGAGCCTGAAGAGGAATCATCGGTTGACATGGGCGAAGTCACCGGCCAGTGATGTCCAACTCGACTAAGGTCTGAAGTCTAGATCATGTTAGTTGAACGTCCGCCGTTAATATATCGAATGGTATTTCCCGAGACCGTGTGGCGCATCCACAAGCGCGACCACACGGTCTATCTGACCTTTGACGACGGCCCGATTCCCGAGGTCACGCCGTGGGTGCTCGACACGCTCGACCGCTATGGCATCAAGGCGACTTTTTTCATGGTGGGGGAGAATGTTGAGCGGCATCCCGAGTTGCTTGAGGAGGTGCGCCGTCGTGGCCACAGCGTGGGCAACCACACGATGAGCCATCTGCAGGGCGCCCATGTGGGCACCAAGCACTATTTGCACAACGTGTTCCGCGCCAATGAACTCATTGGCAGCACGCTTTTCCGCCCCCCACACGGCCTGTTGCGTTGGGGACAATCCAAGGTGTTGCGCTCGCGCTTTGCCATCATCATGTATGACCTGGTGACGCGCGATTACAGCCGAAAACTCACTGGCGAGCAGGTGCTCAACAACGTTAAACGCTATGCCCGCAACGGCTCGATTATCGTTTTCCACGACTCGCTCAAGGCCGAGAAAAACATGAAATATGCCTTGCCGCGCGCCATCGAGTGGCTGCAAAGCAAAGGCTATAAATTCGATGCCATACCCGAACTCTGATATTGCATCACTGATTAAATCCCAGGCCGCGAGCCTGGGATTTGACGCTTGTGGCTTTGCTGCCGCCACGCCTGTCGACGACGAGGCGGTGGCACGTTATGACCGTTGGATTCAGCAGGGCCGCCACGGTTGCATGCAGTGGGCGGCTGGGCATCGCGATTTGCGCCGGGACCCGTCGATGCTGCTCGATGGGGCTCAGACGGTCATTTCGCTGGCCTTAAACTACTACCCGGCCCACTTTCAACCTCAAGGGACCTTGCGCGTTGCCTACTATGCCTATGGGCGGGATTATCATGAGGTGTTGCGCGAGAAATTGACCGAATTATCCCATTTCATCGAACAAATCACCCAATGTGCCACTCGCCCGTGTGTCGATTCGGCTCCCATTCGCGAGCGCTACTGGGCGCAGCGTTCAGGCATCGGTTTCATCGGCCGAAATGGCTGCCTCATCATGCCTGGTAAGGGATCATTCTACTTCTTGGGCGAAATTGTCACGACGGCCCAACTGCCGCCCGACGAGCCTTGTACGATGACTTGTGGCGACTGTGGCAAGTGTATTGAGTCTTGTCCATCAGGCGCTTTGAGTGACGCGGGCACCGTTGACGCATCACGCTGCCTGTCCTGCCTGCTCATCGAGAATCATGACGATGAATTGCCCGAATGGGTGGGCGAGGTAATCGGCAATAGGGTAGTGGGCTGTGATTCATGCCAACTGTGTTGTCCCCACAATGCCCATGCAGTGCCCACCTCCATTCCTGATTTTGCACCCACAGAGGCAGTGATGACGCTTACGCGAGAGCGAATTTTCGGGATGACGGGTGGTGACTTCAAGCGGACCTTTGCCCACAGTGCCATTTCCCGCTTGCGTTACAAGACCCTGCGCCGTAACGCAGCCCTTGTCACCGATGTGGATTGAACCGAGCAAAAATCAGCATGCGGAATGAGTTTTTAGTTTTTTATTGTACATTTGCAAGCAAAATAAAACAGAATAATCATGAATAAACTTTTTTGGAGTGCATTACTGGTGTGTTTGCTGGGCACTTTCACTTTCTTGTCGTGTAGCGGAAAGGATAAGGTGGTAACTAACGCTCAAGAGGCTGCGACTGCTGATGCTTTTGAGCCTGATATGAGGTTTGCCTCGATTGACTCGTTGGCCGATTTCATGATGGAAGAATTCTCGGTCAAAACTGTCGACGAGTTTGTTAACCGTTATGAGCAACAGGCTGTTCCAATAAAATCCTATGGGCTTTTGAATCATAAGGGAGAAGGCACTGACCGTTGGGAAGAAGTCGTGTTCACTGATTTGCAGTCGTTGGCCGACAGCCTGTCGGGTGGCAGCACGTTCGACATGGTGATGTGCGGTCGCATCGAGCGTGCTATGTCCCATTATCTCACAGCCAAGGACTATTGCGTCGGATACAGCAACAGTACACATTATCCCCTGTATCAGGCCGAGATGCGTGACTGGCTTGCGCTGGAGGATGAGTTAGGAAACTTTTACGTCAATTTGGCTTACTTGGCCAATTGGGGCGGCTCTATTGCCCATGTCACCTCTAGCGGCTCTCTCGCTTATTTGGCCGAAATGCGCCAGAAGGATTACTGCCAGCTCAAGAAGGGTGGCCATTTTGCCAACGGTGAGTCATTGACTATAGCCGAAGCCCGCGCTAACTTCATTCAGGAACTTGCCGATGCCAAAAGCTTGGATGATTCCATGGCTGATGAGATGTATGATGGAGAAGACTATCGTAAGACGCTCAAGGAAATGTGTGGGCATGCCGACCGCGTGGCCGTCCTGCTCGACACGTGGCTTGACTCACGGGCTAAATTGTGCGTTGCCGAAGGCATCCCCGATGGCCACACCGCCCACCTCATCGCCGTGCTGGGTGCCCGCATCATGGAACTCATCGAGGGATAGGAAGTTAAACAGATTGTACAGTTAAAAATAATATGATAACCTTTATTGTCAGCCTTGTGGCCCTGGTGTTGGGCTATTTGATATATGGAGCCATCGTGGAGCGCGTGATGCGTCCCGATAACCGTGAGACGCCTGCCGTGCGTCTAGCCGACGGCGTGGACTATGTAGTACTGCCCACTTGGAAGGTGTTCATGATCCAGTTCCTGAATATTGCGGGAACGGGTCCCATCTTTGGTGCTATCATGGGCATGTGGTTCGGTCCTGCCAGCTATCTGTGGATTGTGTTGGGCTGCATCTTTGCTGGTGCGGTGCACGACTTCATGAGCGGTATGCTGTCGCTGCGGCACGATGGAGCCAACCTGCCGACGCTCATCGGCAAGTATCTGGGTGGTGGCGCCCGTAGTGTGATGCTCGTGTTCACCGTTTTGTTGCTGATGATGGTCGGCGCCGTGTTTGTTTACAGTCCCGCCGAGATTCTCAAAGGCATGTTCTCCAGCGAGACGATGCCGCTCCTCTCTGATCCCATCGTGTGGGTGATTATCATCTTCTGCTACTATATCGTTGCCACTTTGTTGCCCATCGACAAAATTATCGGCCGCATCTATCCCTTGTTCGCCATCGCACTGCTGGTGATGGCTGCAGGTCTGCTGGTCGGCTTGTTCGTGAAAATGCCGCAGTTGCCCGAATTGTGGAATATGGGTGACATGTCGCAGTGGACTCAAGCGCAGATTGTAGACGGCAAAGACACCCTAGGCGTGATAGCTAACATGCAGAAGAATCCCCTGTTCCCATGCCTGTTCATCACTATCGCCTGTGGTGCCATCAGCGGTTTCCATGCCACGCAGAGCCCCCTGATGGCGCGCTGTCTGAAGAGCGAACACCTGGCACGCCCCGTGTTCTACGGTGCGATGATTACCGAGGGCATCGTGGCGCTCATCTGGGCTACCGTATCGTCCTACTTCTTCTACTATGGCGGTTGGAAAGAGGTTGTCAGCGCCGAGGAGGTCACCAAATTTATGGCTCAGGTGCAACAGGCCGACGGCAAGACGCTCATCCAGTATTTCACTGCGCCCCAGGTGGTCAATCTGGTCTGCAGCAGTTGGCTGGGCATCGTGGGCGGTACGCTGGCCATACTGGGTGTGGTGGCTGCTCCCATCACGAGTGGCGACACGGCCTTCCGCAGTGCGCGCCTCATCATTGCCGAGGCACTGCACTTTGAGCAGAAGAGCATGGTGCGCCGCCTGTCCGTCAGTGTGCCCCTGTTTGTGGCCTCGTTGATGCTGCTCATCTGGCAAATGAACGATAAGGACGGCTTCAATGTGCTGTGGCTATACTTCGGATGGTCCAACCAGGCATTGTCGGTATTCACCCTGTGGATGATTACCGTCTATCTGGCTCGCAACCGCAAGGCCTACATCATCACACTCATTCCCGCCATCTTCATGACGGTGGTGTGCGCGTCATTCCTGGTTGCCTCGCCCATCGCCTTCGGTCATAAAGAGCTCGCGCTGTGGGCCGTCATTGCTGTCATCATCGTGGCGGTCATTTGGTTCGCCGTTTGGTTAAAGAAAGACCGTAGCACCACCCCTATCGACGTGACTAAAGGCCATCGATGAAACGCTTCATTCTTCTCTCCACTACTCTCTTGTGTTTCCTGCTTGCAACATCACAGACCAAGCAGGAAGCTGATTCGCTCATTACACAGGCTATTGCAATTATTAAGGCAAATTCCGATGTTGACCTAGCACTGAATATGCTCAAACAGAGCGAGGATTACTATTTGCCCGCTTGCGGTGAAAACAGCCTGGAAATGGCCCGCATTTGGTACTATGAATCCGTGGCCTATGCCTTCAAAGAGGAATTCTTCCTCGGCCGCCAAGCCAGCGAGAAAGCCTGGAAAATTGCATTTGACTCATTAGGCTATGAAGCGCAAATGGCTCAGAGGATTCGTGAGGTGTATTCTTTTTGCGCTATTCAGCACGGTAATAATATGGAGTATTATGACCGTGGCAACGGATTATTTTTGGTCTTCAGTGCACCTCGAGCAGCAAATGAGATGCCTGCTCATGGTTTAGCCATAAATAACCAGCGTGGGGCTGATATCCTTTTCCCTGCAGTTTTTACAAAGGTAGAGGTGGATTCAACAGGTTGTTATGCTTATGTGCTTGATAGAGATCACACATGGTTATATAATGTAAAGAAACAAGAACTTGTACATCAATTCCCCATCTCGCCTGGATATTTGGACGATTTGATAGTGATTATAAACGATTCCGTTAATAGTGTATTTCAGTTGGGAAATTACCTTATTGATGAAAGCGGCAATGTGCTTGATGATGCATGTGGAGATTATAGTTTTGCATCAATAGGTAAAGACAGTATTCTTGTTAATAAAATTGATTATGAATATGGAGGGGATCAATATGTAATTCATAAGTCAAGAATAACTCGATACAATCGTTTAAGTACTATTTATGCCAGCAAGAGAATGTCTTCAAGGACAGCGGAGCTACGTTTTGTCGGATGCATAGGTAATCAGCAGTATTTGCTGGTCAGAGACGATGAGGGGCTTTATGGCGTAGCAGAAATGCATCACGGGCAAATTCAGTTAATAGCTGAAGCACAATATGATTATGTTGAAGAAATCGATTTGACCGATGATTTCTTTCTTTTAAAAAGAGACGCAAACCAATGGATTTTAGATGCCGTTCGGCACAGGTTAATTCTCATTAATAATGGCGATAACCTAAATTTCGGTAGCTATATTACTGATTATCAAGGAAAAAGCTGGTTTCTTGCGCGAAAAAAAGCGGAACGGACATTTTTTGTCAATTCCAATGGGGAAACATATGAGTTTCCATTATTGGAAACCCTTGATCATGATTTTGGAGACACGTTTTTTGAGTATTTTGATCGCTATAAAACAACCGTTTATACGCCGAAAACAATAAGGCATTTAATAAAACGTATTATTGCAGGAAACAGCATGTATCCCAATAGTGCCAAGCAATATCATTATGTATGGAATAATCCAGTTAATAATGCAATTGGGTATGATATCACTTGGCAGATTGAGAATCCTACAGACGATTCTTCATTAAGTCAAAGTGTCCGTTATTGGATAAGTAACCTTCTCCATGACGAAATCTCGTCGATATTTTATTTGGATACTGATGTCTATGAATCAGCAAATGATAATGTGCCAGATGGCATGTATTCCTATTATGTGGAGCAAATGTGCCGGAGTACAACTAGTTATAATGAATTAGTTGATGACATCAAAGAATTGGCAATGTCCATCAGCAAAGTAGCCCAATCAGAATACTTGGTCACCTATCAATGTGCTGATATCACTGATGTTGGAGGATCCAAAGGAGGCATGATGTTAGTTTATAGCACATTCAATAAAGAGACGGGACAGTTGCTTACCCTTGATGACATCATTAAACCAGACAAATTGGATAGGGTATATTGGCTCTTGCAAAATAAGATTTTAACTGAGGCCAGGGCTTGTTGGAAGGGGGCAGATACTGTAATATATAGTGAATTTCCGGGTTCAATCTATGCACCATGTGCACTCATGCCCGATGGACTTGTCTTTTGTTTTCAGCCATATGATTTAAATCGAATCTACACTGATGGGATATATATTGCCATTATACCTTATCATGATCTTGAAGGCTGCTTGAATGATGTTGCAAAGCAGCCGTTAGAGTTTATTGATAAACAAGGGTACTTGTCTTCAGATGATATCGAACTTAATGCCCATGAGCTGCATTTGGTCGAAAATTTGCCTGGATACTGGTTTATCAGGCAACGACAAGTAATTGACAGTTTGTTTGCAGCACAGCAGGTGCAAGATGCAATCATGCTAGAAAAAGCATATTGTGATACCTTGTTCAAGATGCATGATAATTGCACGAATGTTGAACGTTCCATGCTGAGGTTGGTTGATTATTGTTCTGCCGCTGGCAATGATACACTATGTAGTGAATACGCATCTAGATTGCTCGAAAGATGTAAGACACATCTCACGGATTATGTAGATGGATGGTGGGATTTGATGCTGAAAGTAAGTCGTGTGTTTGCTCACTCTCAGTCTTCGCTAGGCAATGACTCGATTGCCTTTAAGACGTTGCAGGACATTCTTTCTCAAGACGATGTACTATATTCAGATGATGAAAAATGCATACTTCTGGCAGAATCTGCAACATATTCTTTGAATTGTGGTGACAAGACGTTGGCAACCGAGTTGGCCAATAGTGCCATTTCCAAGTATGACAAGCTGCAACAAGTAAACGCAATGAATCATAGTTTGAGGAGTGATTTAGAAGTTGGGGATATCCTTCATTGGCTGACAAACGATTTGCCGGTCGTCGCTTGCCGAGCATTGAATGATTCATTGATTGAGTCGGCCTATGATGCTGCGTTGCTCTCTAAGAATATAAGCCTTGAAACAAGTATAGCCATCAGTCAGATTATTTTAGCTAGTCAAGACACGTTGGCCATTAATAAATACAAGAAATTACTTGAAGTCAAGGAGCGCATGAACCGTTTGCTGCCCTATAGTAATCGGCCAGAAGTTGAGTCTGCTATACAAACATTGAGCGATAGCATTGATGAGTTGGACAAGAGCATGCAGCGTTTGTCTCAGGGGTATGGTGACTATACACGTCGTCTCAGAATCAGCTTGGATGATTTGACCTATTACTTGCGTCCAGGTGAGATGGCTATAGAGTTCATGGCGTGTGAGAGAAAGAATGATATTGAATATTATGCTGCACTCATTAAGGGAGGACAGAACGTTCCGTCACTTGTCTATTTGTGCCGTAGTGCCGAGTTGAATAACTATGATAGTGTGTACTATCACATTTGGCAACCTCTTGAGCCTTATATGGATGGGACCGAAACTGTCTTTTTCTCCCCTTCAGGTGAATTGTACAATATGGCGATAGAATCAGTTACATTGCCTGTTAGCGGACAGATTATTGGCGAGAAATATGCTATGTACCGTCTGTCATCCACCCGTGAGGTGGTGCTTTGTCGTGACCCTGAGTTCATTCGTCAGGCTGAGAAGGCTGCGCGCTCTGCTGTGTTGTATGGTGGGCTGGATTATGATACGATGGAGGAGAGCGTGAACGACAGTGTGTCGAGAGGCGCGCGTGCTGTGTTCTCGCTGAACCGTCAGGCGCGCGCATCGATTTCGGGTTTTGATTATCTTCCAGGCACTAAACAGGAAGTGCAAGACATCGACGAGTTATTGAGTCGGCAGGGCTCGTACGACGATGTGACAACTTATACTGGCGGTGCCGGTACCGAGTCTACGTTTAAAACCCTTACGGGACATGAAATCGATGTCCTTCACATCGCAACCCACGGCTTTTACTTGTCTCCTCAAGAAAGTGGATCGATGATGGAAGATGCCAGCATTATCTCAGCAGCCAATGCTTTAATCTCCTTCAGTGACAAGCAGTTGCTGCGTTCTGGGCTGCTGTTTGCAGGCGCCAACAATGCCTTGTTGGGTGACGAGCAGGTAGAACAGGGTGATGATGGAATCTTGACATCACTTGAGATTGCCTCAATAGACTTATCGAGGCTGGATCTGGTTGTGCTATCGGCTTGCGAGACCGCTTTGGGTGATGTGACCAATGATGGTGTCTATGGCCTGCAACGTGGTTTCAAGAAGGCTGGTGCGCACACGTTGCTAATGAGCCTTCATGCCGTTGATGATGATGCAACCCAATTGCTGATGACGGAATTCTACCGCAATCTGCTTGCGGGACGTTCTAAGCGAGAATCATTACTTCGGGCACAGCGATACTTGCGGGAATACAATCAAGGTTGGTATAGCAATCCAGAATATTGGGCAGCGTTTATCTTGCTTGACGCTCTCGATTGAATAATACTGAAGTTGTATGTGCTCCCCCCCCACCTATTGGGGGCCGTGTGGTTGTGATTGGCTTACGCGCAGACGGGCAATTCGCTAATGTGCACAAATGGATATTGTTTTTAGCCATTTTTTTCGGTAGATGATGACCACTTGACAATGAATTGTGTTTTTCGGTGGGCAGTGGTATCTGTTTTTCTGGTGTTGAAACCTTATATGTGGGAAGGGGGATGTGATACGAGATTTTTTGACTCTTTTGGAATGATTATTCTACTGTTTTCGGTTGTCGGTGAGAAAAGTAGATGGATTTTTATAAGTTTTCTTGAAAAATGTTTTGTGGTTTCAGTTGACCTCATTAATTTTGCAGATGAAAATGTAATGAAGAGATGTGAGATGTAACCTTGATGTCGAAATTTTCTAAGACACAATTAAATAAAATCTCTATTATGAAAATCTTGCATATCGCAGTCAGTCAGACTGATATGCAATTTAGTGTCGTATTATTATCTTATTAATTCAATATATTATTATGAAGAAATTTATCTTATTATTATCAGTGTTGGCGTTATTCTCGCAGAGCATTGATGCAAAGTGTATCACTGTTGACCAGGCAAAAGCCATTGCCCAGCGTCAGCTTGCAACCAGTACTAAACTCACTGCTACAAATGCCAAGATGACCTTGAGTCATGCTGCCATGAACATGAAAGGTGTTACCGACTACTACGTGTTTAACCGTGACGGCGGCCAGGGTTTTGTGATTGTTTCCGGTGAAGACGTGTCAGACCCCGTCCTGGGTTACAGCCCCACGGGTTCGTTTGACATGAACACCGCTCCCGAACCCTTGAAGCTGATGCTTCAAGAGTATCAGACTTATTTGGATTGGCTGCGTCAGCATCCCGATGCTGCCCAGGCACCCCGCCTCAGCTATAACCTGCAGCCCTATGGTGTATATCCCATCTGCGGTGAGGTTCACTGGCATCAGTTCCCTCCCTACAACAATAACGCTCCCCGTTCATCCCACGCCTTGACCAGCAATGGCCGCTGCTATGCAGGTTGTGTTCCCGTGGCATTCTCAACCATCATGAAGGGTCTGAGGTATCCGTCACGTGGTTTTGGTGAGTTCGGTTATGACTATGTGTTGGATGGCAACCAGATGACCGCTTATGCTAAATTTGATGATTGGTCTTACAATTACTCTCAGATGAGGAATGGTTATGGCGAGAACGCTAGTAATGCTCAGGCCGTTTCTGAACTGGTTTATGAGGTTGGTGTAGCCTTCCATACCATCTATTCAGGCGAGAGCAGTGACGCACATCTCAAGAATGTGTTCCGTGGCATCATCGCTTTCTTCGACTTCAATGCCAACATCCAGTACGTTCAGAAGTCAAGCTACGAGTACAATGATAGCTTGTGGTATGAAATGATGTACAACGAGATCGACAATGGCCGTCCCGTTTATTACATGGGTTACAGGACCATCGACAACAGTGGTAATCCCTGTAACATCGGTCATGCTTTTGTGCTGGACGGTTACGATAGCAACGGTAAGGTGCATGTCAACTGGGGCTTCCAACCTGAAGAGTACAACACCTATTTTAATTGGGATCTGCTGTCACCGAGGAGCAATTATGACTATGATCCCTATGATTCAGGCTTTAACGCAAAGCAGGCTGCTATCATCGGCTTGTGCCCCGACACGACTGGCATCGGTGGCGTTGTTGTTAAGAAGGTGAATCTGGTAGCTGATACCATGCCCGCCAATGACTTGCGCGCCAGCATCGACGTGCAGTCGCTGGGTGGTGTCTGGAATGGCACCCTCAAGTATGGTATCGTTAGCAAGAACTCTGACGGCACTTACAGCCCCGTTGTCACCAAGACGGCTACTGATGTTGAGATTGAGGACAACGGTACCGTGAACCTCGACCTGAACGGTGACTATTCACTGTACTACATGAGCCAGGGTCGTACCTATTATGTTGTGGTTTACACTCCTTACTTTGTTTATGCTACCGAAAGCAACTGGATGTGGTTCCTGGATGATCCTGTTCCCTTCACCGTTGGTGACTGGGTAACTCCTCCCGATCCTCAGTTCCTGATTGGTGATGTCAACAATGATGGCGTTCGTGACATCAATGACGTGACCGCCCTGATTGACTACTTGCTGGGTCTGAACAACGATATCAACCTGGATGCTGCCGATGTAGACGAGGACACCCAAGTTACTATCGAAGATGTGACCACCCTTATCGACATGCTGTTGGCAGGCGGTGGTGAGTAATTGCTGCTATTATACCAGTTGAATCATTAATCAACTGGAGATGACATGATACCGGGTTGGGAATTCCATTGGGGTTCCCAACCTGCTTTTGCAGGGGGTATCCATCCTCTATTTTAGACTTGTGATGACAAAAAAACGGTCGGCTGTGATGTCACTGCTGCCGTTTTTTATTATCTTTGCACAATTAACTGTTCTTCATTCACTTTTTACACATTTTGAGCCTATGTTAAGGAAAATCAGAATAACGCTGGCCGCCCTCATGATGATTATGGTGACGCTGCTGTTTCTTGACGTGAGCGACGTGTTGCATCACTATCTGGGATGGACGGCACGCATCCAGTTCCTGCCCGCTGTTCTTGCCTTGAATGTCGTTGTCATCGTGGCTTTGGTGCTGCTGACACTCATTTTTGGCCGCATCTATTGCTCGGTCATCTGTCCGTTGGGCATCTTCCAGGACATCGTGTCGTGGATTCACGGCAAGCGCAAGAAAAACCGCTTTACCAGCAGCCCCGAGAAGCACTGGTTGCGCTATGGCGTGCTGGCATTGTTCATTGTCGCTTTTGTTGCCGGAGTTCATTCCCTGGTTGCATTATTGGCACCCTACAGCAGTTATGGCCGCATGGTGACCAATCTGTTGCTGCCCGTCTATCAATGGGGCAACAACCTGTTGGCATCGATTGCCGAACGTGTGGACAGCTACTCTTTCTACAGCGTTGACGTGTGGATGAAGAGTCTGCCCACCTTCCTAATCGCCGTTGCCACGTTTGTCATCATCGTGGTGCTGGCATGGCGTGGTGGACGCACCTATTGCAACACCATCTGTCCCGTGGGCACCATCCTGGCTCAACTGGCGCGTTTCTCATGGTTCAAGGTCTATTTTGATGCTGACAAGTGCAAGTCGTGCAGCCTGTGCACCAAGAATTGCAAGGCATCGTGCATCGACTTTGAGACCCACAAGGTGGATTACACACGTTGCGTGACATGCGGTAACTGTCTGGAGAAATGCAATTTCGGAGCTTTGCACTACGGGCACCCCAAGGCTGCGACACAGCCTGTTTCGCCTGTCGATGAGGAAAAAACCACTGCCGATGACACTCGCCGCGCATTCCTCGTGGGAGCCGCTATTGTGGGAGCCGATATCGCCTTGGCTCAGACGGCCAAGAAGGTGGACGGCGGTCTTGCCATCATCGAGGACAAAGTGCCCGCCAAGCGCTCTACGCCCATCACTCCTCCCGGCTCGGTGAGTGCCAAGCATTTTGCCCAACACTGCACCGCTTGTCAACTGTGTGTGGCCAAGTGCCCCAACGGTGTGCTACGTCCCTCTACCGACCCGATGCGCCTGATGCAGCCTGAATTGAGCTTTGAGCGCGGAGCGTGCCGTCCCGAGTGCGTGGAGTGCTCGACGGTATGCCCCACAGGAGCCATCAAACCCATCACTGTGGCCGAGAAGTCTTCGACGATGGTCGGTCATGCCGTGTGGGTCAAGGCCAACTGTATCGTTCTTAACGATGGCGTGAACTGTGGCAACTGTGCCCGTCACTGTCCCACTGGTGCCATCATGATGGTGCCCCATGATAACGAGGACGAGAATTCGCCCATGGTACCTGCGGTGAACAGCGCGATGTGCATCGGCTGCGGCACCTGTGAGTATGTGTGTCCGGCAAGGCCCTTCAGCGCCATCTATGTTGAGGGACATGAAATGCATAGTCAGATTTAACCACCCTATTAAGCATTACGATGAATATGAACGACAACAAGCAAAACCAGAATAAGGCAAAAGGCAAGACCTTGAATCGCCGCACGTTCCTCAAGGCATTGGGATTGGGAACAGCTACTGCCGCCGCTCCAGTTATCGTGAGCTGTGCCACCGATGACGAGAAAAAGCTTCCTGTCCAAGAGCCACCTGTGGGCAAGATGACCTATCGTGAGAATCCGAAGACCAAGGAGAAGGTCTCCATCCTGGGTTATGGCATGATGCGCCTTCCAGCCACTAACGGCAAACCCTTCGGTCGCGACAATGATGCCGAGATTGACCAGGAGATGGTCAACAAGCAGATTGACTATGCCATCGAACATGGTGTGAACTATTTTGACACGTCGCCAGCTTATAGTCGCGGTCTGAGTGAGCGTGCCACGGGCATTGCCCTGAGCCGCCATGCCCGCGACAAGTACTTCATCGCCACCAAGCTCTCCAACTTCGCCCCGGAGACCCAGACCCGCGCCGCCAGCATCGAGATGTTCCAAAACTCCCTCAAGGAACTGCAGGTGGACTACATCGACTACCTGCTGCTGCACTCCATCGGCGGTGGCACTGGCGAGGAGGCCATGGAACTCTTCAGGAACCGTTATATTTACAACGGTATCCTCGACTACCTGATGGAGCAGCGCGAGAAGGGTGTCATCCGCAACCTGGGTTTCTCTTATCATGGCGAGATTGCCGTGTTTGACTATTTGTTGGCTAACCATGACAAGTATAAATGGGACTTTGTCCAAATCGAGTTGAATTACCTGGATTGGAAGCATGCTAAGGACTTCAGCGAGGAGAACACCAATGCCGAGTACCTGTATGCCGAGCTCAGCAAGCGCAACATTCCTGCTGTGATCATGGAGCCGTTGCTGGGTGGGCGTCTGGCTTCGCTGCCGCAGCCGTTGGCACGCAAGATTCTTGCCCGTGACCCCGAGCGCAGCATTGCCTCTTGGGCCTTCCGCTATGCCGGTTCTTTCCCTGGCGTGTTGACAGTGTTGAGCGGCATGACCTACATGGAACATCTCAAGGAGAACCTGTGCACCTATTGTCCGCTGGAGGAGTTGACCGAAGAGGAGAAACAGTTCCTGTATGGTATCGCCGATGAAATCGTGGGTTACAATACCATCCCCTGCAACGACTGCAAGTACTGCATGCCATGCCCCTATGGCATTGACATCCCGGGTGTGTTGACCCATTACAACAAGTGCATTGCCGAGGGCAACCTGACGCGCGACCGCAACGATCCCGACTATGCCCGTGCCCGCAAGGCTTTCCTCATCGGCTATGACCGCAGTGTGCCCAAACTGCGTCAGGCTTCCCATTGCATCGGTTGCGGCCAGTGTGTGGACCATTGTCCCCAACGCGTCCAGATTCCGCGCGAGATGGAGCGCATCAATAACTATGTTGAGGCCTTGAAACGCAACATCGACCGTGGCTTGGATGCCTGACCAGGGGATGCCATAGCCATCATCAAGCGGTTGAAACATTAAAAAACGTCAATCATTGCACAGGAAAGCGCGTCTCTTTCTGTGCAATGATTTTTTTGACAATAACCCGTTTCAAAGACAATTGGAGCCATTTTTCAGCATTTTCCTATTAAAAATGGTGGCAAAACGGCTTTAAAATGCCGTTTCCCCTTTTAATATAATAAGGTGTTAGGCAAAAACTTGTTTTTTTTATGTCTCACTTTCAGAAAAAGCAGTATATTTGCAGGCTGAAAAAGACGTTTGAAGCGAAAATTAACAAAATTTAATTAAATAATTAACAAATCAAATGCAAACTAAAGGTTTTATTCGAGTCCTTACCATTGCACTGTTGTTGATTTGTGCCTTCTACTTGTCGTTCACATTTGTGAGCAATCACTATCAGAACAAGGCAGAACAGAAGGCTCTTGCTGCCGCAGGCATCAAGGCTACGGACACCAGCAACGAAAAGTATAAGACAGCGCTTAATGACTGTTTGGACTCTCTCGCCAACGAGAAGGTGTATCTTGGATATTACACCTTCCAGCAGGTTCGTGAGAAGGAGTTGGGCCTCGGCCTTGACTTGAAGGGTGGTATGAACGTGACACTGCAGATTTCGGTGCCCGACATTTTGCGCGCCCTCGCGAACAACAATCCTGACAAGAAGTTTAACCAGGCCATCGACAACGTGTCCAAGAACCGTACCGCTCAGGACGACTTCGTGGGCTCCTTCTGCAAGGAGTACAAGAAGCTGGCTCCCGAGGGTAACTTGGCACAGATTTTCCGCAACGTCGAGCGCATTAAGGAGAAACCCAATGTGTCTGAGAACGAGGTGGAGAGCATCCTCAAGGATGAGGTGAACGCTATGGTTGACAACTCCTACAAGGTGTTGCGCAACCGTATCGACCGCTTTGGTGTGGTTCAACCTAATATCCAGAAACTGCAGAGCACCGGTCGCATCCTGCTCGAGCTCCCGGGTGTGAAAGAACCCGAGCGCGTTCGCAAACTGTTGCAGGGCGCAGCTAACCTGGAGTTCTACGAGACCTATACTCTGGCCGATGTTGTTGGCGCATTGCGTCAATTGAGTGACCAGGCTCATGCCAATGGTACCACTGCTCCCGCCGCCGAGGAAACTGCTGCCGACACTACAGCTACCGCTGCTGTTGCCGACACTGCCAAGGCTGCCGCCGAGGCTCCCAAGGCCGCCAAGAAGGACGATGCCGCTCCCACGTTGGCCCAGATGACTGGTTTCGAGTCTCTGGTAGGTGGTGGTGCAGGCTCACCCATCGTTGGTTATGTTGCCGTTAGTGACACCGCCGCTGTTAACAAGATCATCCACTCGGCAGTCGCTAAGTCGATTCTGCCCGCCGACCTCAAGTTGGCTTGGACCGTTAAGCCCGAGAAGGCTCAGAATGGTCATGAGATTTTCCAGCTCATCGCTCTGCGCACTATTAACAACCAGCCCGTGCTGACTGGTGATGTTGTTACCCGCGCAACCAGCGAGTTTGACAACCTGCAGGGTCAGGTCGTGTCGATGACCATGAATGATGAGGGTGCTCGCAATTGGAGCCGCATCACTGGTCAGAACATCGGTAAGGCCATTGCCATCGTTCTGGACGATCAGGTTTACTCGTTCCCCAATGTGAACGGTCAGATTGACGGTGGTCGCTCACAGATCAGCGGTCGCTTCACCGTTGAGGAGGCAAGCGACCTTGCTAACGTGCTCGAGTCTGGTAAGATGGTAGCACGTGTTAACGTTGCTAGTGAGAGTGTGATTGGTCCGTCGCTGGGTAAGGAATCCATCGAGAAGGGTAAATGGTCATTCATTATCGCCTTGATTGCCCTGATGTTCTTCATGTGGTTCGCATACGGCTGGCAGGCTGGTTCGATTGCCAACCTCGGTCTGTTGCTCAACCTGTTCTTCACCATGGGTATCCTTGCCTCGTTCCAGAGCGTGCTCACCCTGCCTGGTATCGCCGGTATCGTACTGACCCTCGGTATGGCAGTGGACGCCAACGTGCTTATCTTTGAACGTTGTAAGGAGGAGTTGCGTGCCGGCAAGGGCCTCAAGGCTGCTGTCAGCGATGGTTACAAGAACGCGTTCTCGGCCATCTTCGACTCTAACTTGACCACCATCATCACCGGTATCATCCTGATTCTGCTCGGTTCTGGTCCCATCCGCGGTTTTGCCGTTACCCTGGTAATCGGTATTTGCTGCTCGTTCTTCACTGCAGTGTTTGCAACCCGCCTTGTGATGGAGCACTTCGTGAACAAGGGTACCTTCGACAAGATGACCTTCAACACTAGCCTCACCCGCAACCTGATGGAGAACGTAAAGTTCAACTTCATGGGTGCTGCCAAGAGGACCTCTATCATCGTGCTGGCTCTGATTGTCATCATGGGCGCTTTGTTCGGCCTGCGTGGTCTGCAGCGTGGTATCGACTTCTCGGGTGGTCGCAACTTTGTGGTGCAATTTGATCATCCCGTTAAGACTCAGGCTCTGGAGGCTCAGCTCGAAGAGCAGTTCACCGGTGCCAACACTTCGGTTATCACGATTGATAACGACACCAAGGTGCGCGTCTCGACCAACTACAAGATTGATGACACCAGCGAGGGTGTTGACGATGAAATCATGGATAAGCTTTACACCGGCTTGAAGAGTGACCTCGGCTCGATGAGCAAGGAGGACTTCAGCACCTCTAACGAGAAAATGGGTGTGATGTCGAGTGAGACCGTCGGCCCGAGCATCGCAAGTGACATGACCCGCCAGGCCATCTGGGCTGTGCTGTTCTCGCTGCTTGCCATGGCACTGTACATCTTGTTCCGCTTCCGCAACATCGCGTTCTCTATCGGCGCTCTGGCTGCCGTAGCGTTCACCTCGTTTGTGGTTATCGGCTTCTACAACCTGCACGGTCTGCTGCCCTTCTCCATGGAGATTGACCAGACGTTCATCGCCGCTATCCTAACCGTTATCGGTTATCAGGTGAACGATACCGTGGTTGTATTTGACCGTGTGCGTGAGTACCGCAAGCTCTATCCCAAGCAGGATCTGTACACAACCTTCAACAAGGCCCTGTGCAGCACCCTGTCACGAACCATGATGACCTCTATCACGACCTTGCTCGTGCTGTTCATCATGCTGTTCCTCGGTGGTGAGAGCATCCGCAGCTTCATCTTCGCGATGATCCTCGGTGTTATCATCGGTACCTGCTCCTCACTGTTTATCGCTTCGCCCGTGGCATACTGGATTGCCCGTCGCAGCGACAAGAAGGAGGCAGCTCTTGCCAATGCAAGAAAGTAAAGAAATTGAACCATCGGCTGGCGTGTAAGCCATGCCAGCCGATGTGTTGATGCTCCTGTAGTTCAATGGATAGAATGGAGGTTTCCTAAACCTTAGATTTGGGTTCGATTCCCAGCGGGAGTACAAAATAGCCTGAGCACTTGGTGCCCAGGCTATTTTGTTATTGTCCTGATTCAGCAGGGGATTACTTCTTGAAGAAGCGGTTGTAAAGGCCGGTGAAGCCTTGTCCGTGACGGGCTTCGTCGCGGGCCATCTCATGAACGGTGTCGTGGATGGCATCAAGATTCTGGGCCTTGGCGAGCTTGGCGATGCGGAATTTGTCCTCACATGCGCCGGCCTCGGCAGCCATGCGTTTCTCCAGGTTGGTCTTGGTATCCCAAACGACTTCGCCCAGCAGCTCGGCGAACTTGGCGGCATGCTCAGCCTCCTCAAAGGCATAGCGCTTGAAGGCCTCGGCCACCTCGGGATAACCCTCGCGATCGGCTTGGCGCGACATGGCGAGATACATGCCCACCTCAGAGCATTCGCCCTCGAAGTGTGCCTTGAGTCCGGCTAGGATTTCGGGGTCAACGCCCTTGGCAACGCCCAGCGTGTGCTCGGCGGCATAGGTTACCTCCTCGTCCTCCTTGAGTTCCTTGAACTTCTCGGCGGGTTGTTTACACTGCGGACATTTCTCGGGGGGTGTGTCACCCTCGTGCACGTAACCGCACACGGTGCAGATCCATTTTTTAGCCATAATGAATTTAAATAGTTATTAGTTGTTAGTCAATTGATTGTAGTTATACGTTGATTCTTTAACCTACTCGGTCACTTCCTCAAAGTCTTCGGGTCCAACCCCGCACAGCGGGCATTCTTCGGGAGGTGTGTCACCCTCATGGATGTAGCCACACACGTTGCATTTCCATTTCTTCATTGTTGTGAATTGTTTTAGATGGTTAATAAAAAGATTATTAATGGTTACAAAGTTAAACAATGAAAAAGCTATACTCCAAATTTTTTATTGTTTTTTTTGAAAAAATCCCCACAACGCGCCATTGGCGTTGCGGGGATAATCGTTACACAAGCAAGATTTGATTAGCCGTTGTGCTTCTTCATCACCTTGATGAGGTCGAGCATCTTGTGGCTGTAACCAATCTCGTTGTCGTACCATGAAACCACCTTGACGAACTTGTCGGTCAGGTAAACACCTGCGTCTGCGTCAAAGATCGAGGTCAGGGGGCAACCCAGGAAGTCGCTGGAAACGACCTTGTCCTCGGTGTAACCCAGAATACCCTTGAGCTCACCCTCGCTGGCCTTCTTCATGGCAGCGCAGATGTCCTCCTTGGTAGCGGGGTTCTTCAGGTTCACGGTCAGGTCAACAACCGATACGTCGAGGGTGGGGACACGCATCGAGATACCGGTGAGCTTGCCGTCGAGTTCGGGGATGACTTTACCCACAGCCTTGGCAGCGCCAGTCGAGCTGGGGATGATGTTGCCGCAAGCGGCACGGCCACCGCGCCAGTCCTTAGCGCTGGGACCGTCAACGGTGCGCTGGGTAGCGGTTACCGAGTGAACGGTGGTCATCAGACCGCTCTCAATGCCGAAGCTGTCGTTCAGGACCTTGGCGATGGGAGCCAAGCAGTTGGTGGTGCAGCTGGCGTTGCTGACGATGGTCTGGCCAGCATACTTGTCGGTGTTCACACCGCAAACGAACATGTCGGCCTGGCGACCGTCGTCACCCTTCTTGCTGGGAGCAGACAGAACCACGTACTTGGCACCAGCCTTGAGGTGCTGCTCAGCACGATCCATGGTCAGGTAGAAACCGGTCGATTCAACGATATACTCGGCACCAATCTCACCCCAGGGGATGTTCTGGGCTTCCTTCTCAGCGTAGATGTGAATGTGCTGACCATTGACGATGAGTTCCTTCTTCTCCAGGTCATAGTCCACAGTACCGTCGAAGCGGCCGTGCATGGTGTCATACTTGAGCATATAGGCCATGTAGTCAACATCCAGCAGGTCATTGATACCTACTACCTCGATGTCGTTAACGTTCTCAGGCTCAAAAGCTGAACGGAAAACAAAACGACCAATACGTCCGAAACCATTAATACCGATTTTAATTTTCTCCATTTTTTAATAATTTTTTAATAAAATATAACTTCACTTTTTGAATTATCATTATCTTTGCATTGGCATTTGGCCAAGAACAGCCGCCTATGCGGCTGCAAAGTTAACAAAAATATCGATATAAGATAGTGTTAGAATAGCAAAATGCTGTTTTCTAGCCTCATTTAAGAATGTTTAATAATTTATTGTCTTTATATTAATCTTTAAAAACTGAAAAATTATGGGATTTATTAAAGAGTTTAAGGAGTTTGCCATGAAGGGCAATGTGATGGACATGGCTGTCGGTGTTATCATCGGTGGTGCTTTCGGCAAAATCGTTTCCTCGCTGGTGGATGACGTGCTGATGCCCGCAATCGGAGTGCTCACTGGTGGTGTTGACCTCTCTGGTCTGGAGTATCACCTGCCCCCCGTTTCCCAGATGGTGGACAATGCTGCAAGCGCAGTAGGTGCCGAGGGTGCTGTTGATGCCGTTGCCGATGCAGCCAGCACTGTAGCTGCCAATGCCGGTGTAGCTACCGAGGCTGTTGGTGCAACTATCAAGTATGGTCTGTTCCTGCAGAACGTTCTCGACTTCCTCATCATCGCATTCTGTATCTTCCTGATGATCAAGGCCATGAACAAGCTCATGCCCAAGAAGGAAGAGCCCGAGGCTCCCGCTGGTCCCACCCAGGAAGAGCTGCTCGGCGAAATCCGCGACCTTCTCAAGGAGAAGAAGTAAGCTCAACCTGATGTGCTGCCTCTGAAGGCCGCTGCACACCAATGAACGAACAGGCACGCCCGTTACCGCAATGGTAAATCGGGCGTGCCTTGTTGATATTAACATTTGTATTTCTTTATCAATCAGATAGTTGTATTTTTCTTGTCATTTTTTTAAGAAATTATGAAACTTTTTGAGGGTGTCGTGCGTCTAAAGTATAGACGAACAACAATAACCTAAAAAAGAAACAGAATATGAAGAAGATTTTCGTGATGAGCTTTGTAGCTCTGGTAGCCATGACGATGGTGTCCTGTGTAAGTCTCGTGAACAAGCAGTACCGCAACGAAACGCCCTCTCAGGTGAGTGAGATTGAAAAGGTGACGGCGATGCAGACCTTTGACAAAGTGAACGTGGAGGCCCCTGTCAACGTCATCCTGGAACAGACCGGCAGTAACACCGTGCGCGTGAAAGGTACTAACGAACAGTTGGAAAAAATGACCATCTACGTTGATAAAGACGGACTGACCATTGACTTGAAGGAGTACAACCAAGGATTGTTCGACAACCTCAAAAATAATTTTAAGGGCGTGACCGTATTTGTCACCGTTGACACACTCAAGGGCATCAAGATTACCGGTGCTGGCGACATGACAGTTCCCACGGCACTGAACGCCGAAGACTTTAACCTGCACATTACCGGAGTAGGTGACATGAACATTGCCCAACTGACCTGTAAGAATCTTGACATCAAGATTACCGGTGCTGGCGACGTAACCATGGGTGCCGTAAATGCCGATGCCGTCACCGCCAAGGTTACCGGTGCCGGCAACATTGAGATGGCCAGTCTGGTTGCCAAATCATTGGACAACAAGACTACTGGTGCTGGCAATATGGTATTTAACAATCTGAACGTGGATGTGGTAAAAAGCCACATCTCGGGCGCAGGTAATGTCACCCTGAGCGGAACAGTAGGCTCCCATGAGGAGAAAATCACGGGCGTAGGCTCCGTGGACGTCTCGGGCCTGAAATAGGTCATCTTCCACAATCAGTGGACGAATGCCCTGATGAGCATCATCCTCTCAATGACACAATAATCACGTCATATACACCACTTTATGAAACCGACAAAAACGATAATTGCTGTCTTCTGCGTCATGCTGGCACCTGCTGCCCCGGTTCTTGCCCAGGGCAGTGCAACGACGCCATCGGTGGCCACAGCCACAATAGAGACGCCATTCTCATGGACGTTGCAGGACTGCATCGACTGGGCCAAACAGCAGAATATCACCGTACAACGGCACAAGGTGAATGTGCGCTCCTCCCAGGTTGAACTGAAGGATGCCAAACAAAACCGCTTGCCGACTGTGAGTTTCTCTACCAGCCAGTATGTGAGCAATCGTCCCTTCCAGGAGAGTTACAGCGGCGTCATCGGCACCGAGGTGGTCTCATTCAGCAATAAGAACAGTTATAGCGGGAACTATGACATCAGCGCGTCGATGAATCTATACAACGGCGGCCAGACACGCAACAACATCAAGCGGGCTGAAATCAATTCCCAAATTGCTGAACTGAACGTGCTGACCAGCGAACTCACCATTGAGGAACAAATCACCCAACTGTATGTGCAGATTCTTTACTCACAAGATGCTGTGAACCATGATGATGAGCTCATTGCTTTAGGACAGGTGCAACTTGATCAAGCTAAGGCGCGCAAGCAGGCAGGACTGCTCAACAAGGCCGACGTATCACAACTGGAGTCACAACTGGCCCAAGACAAGTACCAGAAAGTAGCCCACGAGACTACCCTTGAGGGCTACCGCCTGCAGCTCAAGCAACTCTTGGAGCTGGACGGTGATGAGAATCTTGTCCTCGCCGACCCCACCCTTGAGAACAATGTGCTGGCCGAGCTGCCAAGCAAACAAGCGGTCTATGAACACGCACTGGCTACTCGTCCCGAGCTCAAAATCCAGCAGCTGGCGATGGACCGTACCTACATCGATGAGGAGATTGCCAAGGCAGGCAACAAACCAGTTATCAACGCCAATGCCGGTATCTCGACGACCAACTCGTCAGGCAACGGTAACATGTTTACCCAACTGAAGAACCAGTGGAACAACGGCATCGGCGTGTCATTGAGCATCCCCATCTGGGACCACGGCCGCACCAAGAATGCCGTCGCCCGTGCCCGACTGCAACGCGAGACCGCATATCTGGACCTGGTTGAGACACAGAAGAACCTGTGGAAGACCATTGAGAACTATTGGCTACAGGCACGTAATAACCAGCAGCGCTATATCGCGGCACAAGAGAACGTAGACTACTGCCGCGAGAGCTATGCCCTGACCAGCGAACAGTTCCGCCTCGGGATGAAGAACATCGTTGAACTCACCCAAGACAAGGCTAAACTGAGTACCGCCACCCAGCAGATGCTGCAAGCCAAGTATGAGGCATTGCTCAACATAGCCCTGCTCAACTACTACAATGGCGAAGCCATCCATTTCTGATTCAAACGACCAATAGCATCACATCTCACACTATGAAGAAGAAGACTAAAATAATCCTTGCAGTGCTTGCCTTGCTGCTTATCGCAGGCATCATCGCGATGGTAGCCAACAAAGGAGAAAACGAGATCATCACTTTCCAGACCACCCAAGTGGAACCTGGCGATATCGCCACCACCATTACGGCAACCGGCACCATCGAGCCTGTCAAGACCGTTGACGTGGGTACCCAGGTATCGGGTATCGTCACCCGGCTCTATGTGGACTACAACAGTTTCGTCAAGCGTGGACAGATTATTGCCGAACTGGACCGCACCAATCTGCTGAACGACCTCTCGACCGCACAGGCTCGCTTGCGTTCGGTGCAGATTGAATTGGATTACCAGAAGAAAAACTATGCGCGCTATAACGAACTGAAACAGAAAGATTTGGTAAGCCTTTCTGAGTATGATGTGGCTCTGGAGAACTACCGCAAAGCTCAGGAGAGCGTCAGGATTGCCCAGCAGGATGTTGCCCGCGCCAAGACCAACCTGGGCTATGCCACCGTCTATTCACCTATTGATGGCGTGGTCATCAGCAAGTCGGTCGAGGAAGGCCAGACCGTAGCATCGTCCTTCAGTACGCCTTCCATCTGCCGCATTGCCAAGGACCTGACCGACATGCAGTGCATAGCCAAGGTTGACGAGGCTGACATCGGTGAGGTGCGTGAGGGACAACGCGTGACGTTCACCGTAGATGCCTACCCCGATGATGTGTTCTCGGGAACGGTCAAGCAAGTTAGGCAAAACCCCATTACAAATAACAATGTGGTAACCTATGAGGTGGTAATCAGCGCGCCTAACTCCGATTTGAAACTCAAACCAGGTCTGACTGCTGACATTACCATCTACACGATGGAGCGCAGCGGTGTCATGAGTGTGCCCAGTGCAGCATTGAGGTTCACGCCCGAGTCCAGCATCTTCGGAAATAAATATGTCATCAAGGACACAACAGCCGATCATAAGCTCTGGACACTCGATGGAAACGTCCTCACTGCCCACAAGGTGGAAATCGGTGTCAGTGACGGCATCCGTACCCAGATTACCAGCGGCATGGGCGAGGGTACTACCGTAGTGAAGAGTTTTGACATCCAGGACAAGATGCAACCGCGCAAGAAAGATGATGCCAAACCCGAGGAGAAAGACAAGAAATAGAACCCTATCTCTCATCAATCGACAACGCTATGGCACAGAAACCAGTAATAGAACTTGACGGCATTCGACGAGACTTTATCGTCGGGGACGAAACTGTTCATGCCCTGCGTGGCGTCTCGTTCACTATCCACGATGGCGAGTTTGTCACCATCATGGGCACATCGGGATCGGGAAAGTCAACCCTGTTGAATATCCTGGGGTGCCTTGATACACCGACTGATGGCGAATACCGCCTTGATGGTACACCAGTGCGCTCGATGAGCAAAAACCAGCGTGCCGTGCTCCGCAACCGCAAGATCGGCTTCGTGTTCCAAAGTTACAACCTGCTGGCCAAGACCACTGCCGTCGAAAACGTTGAACTGCCGTTGATGTACAATACCGGCATCAGTGCCCGTCAACGCCGTGAGAAGGCGATTACAGCCTTGCAGCGCGTGGGACTGGGAGACCGCCTGAACCACAAGAGCAACCAGATGTCGGGCGGCCAGATGCAACGCGTGGCCATTGCCCGCGCTCTGGTCAACGATCCCGCCGTCATTCTTGCCGATGAGGCGACAGGTAACCTGGATACGCGCACTTCGTTTGAAATCCTGGTCCTATTCCAGCAGTTGCATGCCGAGGGAAGGACCATCATCTTTGTGACCCACAACCCTGAGATTGCCCAATACTCGACGCGCACCATCACCCTGAGTGACGGCAAGCTGCGCGAGGACCGCATCAATGACCATGTGCTCAACGCAGCCGAAAAACTGGCATCACTGCCCATCAACGACGATGATTAAAACATAAAGACGATGAACATCACCAACCTATTCAAGATAGCACTTAAGGCCATCGCCAACAATAAGATGCGCAGTTTCCTCACCATGCTGGGCATCATCATCGGCGTGTCATCAGTCATTATTATGCTTGCGCTGGGTCACGGTTCTAAGGAGACCATCAAGCAGGAGATCAAGGATATGGACCCGAGTTCAATCTATATATCACCGGGACCTGACCGCGATTCAGGTGTCAGGTGGACTCCCGAAATGAATCAGACAATCACCCAGTCAGACTATCACCACCTGCTTGAAGAGAATAAATACCTGAAAGAGATGAGCCCCATTGTGTATTGCGGGGCACAGTTTGTCAATGGCAATAACAACCATAGCGGCAGCCTGCGCGGTATAAACAACAGCTTCCTGGCCATCAATGGCTTATCTATCACTAATGGAGCCATGTTTGACGAGGCTGACATCAAATCCTCGGCCAAGGTGTGTGTACTTGGGAAAACCGTGGTGGACAAGCTGTTTCCAAAAGGGATTGACCCCATAGGGAAGAACATCCGCATCAACAACATCCCCATCAAGGTGGTGGGTGTACTCAAGAGTAAAGGCATCTCCACCTTCGGCCAGGATCAGGATGACATCGCACTCATGCCCTACAGCACGGTAATGAAACGCATGTTGTCACAAAACTACTTTGACGGCATCTATGTCTCCTGCACCAACGAGAAAATGACTGAACTGGCCAAGAGTGATATTACCGAAATACTGCGTACCAATCACAAACTCAAGGAAGATGACATCAACGATTTTACCGTCAATACGCTGTCCGAAGCCTCTTCCATGATTGACTCTGTCATGGGTGTGCTCACCCTGTTGCTCTCATGTATCGCGGGCATATCGCTAGTCGTGGGCGGTATCGGCATCATGAACATCATGTATGTCAGCGTGACTGAACGCACCCGCGAAATCGGCCTGCGCATGAGTGTCGGTGCCCGCGGTGTTGACATCATGAGCCAGTTCCTTATTGAGGCCATCCTCATCAGCGTCACGGGTGGTCTTATTGGGGTATTGATTGGAGGCAGTATCTCTTATTTGGCACGATTCATCCTCATGAACTTCACCAAATATCACATCATGATCGCCGTTCAGCCTTGGACCGTACTGCTCTCTTTCCTCGTGTGCACCGTGACGGGCGTATTCTTCGGCTGGTATCCTGCCAAGAAAGCGGCCAACCTCGATCCCATCGAGGCCCTCCGCTACGAGTAAAGTGTCAAGAGTTGACGGGCATCGGCCCAACTCCTCACTTTCCACTCCTAATTCCTAACTGAAAAAGCATTTCGGCGGTAGTGCTATGACGCTTGCCGTTGAGGTCGCTCAAATAGGCGTTGACATCAGTCGGCGCCATTTTTCTCGCGTTGTTGAAGCGCTCGGGGTGCGTGATGCGGGTGAAGACAACGCGCTGGATATCGTTCTTGTGACAACGACCGATGCTGTAACCCATCAATTCGGGATGTTTGCCGGGGCCGTTGCTAGACCAATAGGTGACGGTGTCGCCCTCACAGCCCATGAAGATGACGCTGTGTCCTGCTTCCTGGTCGGCGGTTTTATCATCATTGCAGCCGATGATGGCACCGCTGTCGCTGCCGCGGCTCTCGTTACGGTTCCAGAAAATCTTCATCAGGTCACCAGGCAAGGCACGTTGCCAGATGTTGAGGGTACACCACTCGTCGTCGGTGAGATAACGCTCATCGGGCGTCTCGCGATTGCGCTCACTCTTGGCGCCACGGTAGGCGGTGAAACTATAGCCTGCGTCCAATTCCCGCACCAGGACACCCAAGCCAGGTCCGTTGGCGTTGGCACGCCCCCAGAAACCCACACCGTCGTCCTGCCCCACCCCGTCGGGGTTGAACTCGTCGGCGATGCCTACACGCGGCATCATATTAATCCATGCCTCACGTTTGATTTTGTGCTTCGTGTCCCAGATAAGCAGCGCCTTGATGAGCACGCCATAGGTCGCACTGGAACAGAAGGAAGGCTGCGCCAGCATCGGGTCAAAGCAGGGGCGCTCATCACGAGCCGTCATCTGGTAGGCGTCATGCAGGCCGCGCCAAGTGGTCTTGGCAAACAGTTCATTGGGTTTGCCGCCCGTGTAATAGCCGCCATGCTCGGGAAATGAGTCAACGGCTGCCAGCACTGCCTGCTGCCAACTCATGTTGACCTTGTCCTTGCCATGCACGACACCCGTCATGCACAACACGGCCAAAATTGCCAAAAACGCCCGTTTCATCGGTATTATTCCGCTTCGTAGCGGGTGGCTACCACGTCCCAATCGATGATCTGCCACAGCGCGGCAAGATGGTCGGGACGGCGATTCTGGTAGTCGAGATAGTAGGCATGCTCCCACACATCCATCGTCATCAACGGACGCAGGCCATGCTGGATGGGATTGGCGGCATTAGGCTCCTGGGTAATCTTCAAGTTACCTTCCTTGTCGGCACTGAGCCATACCCAGCCCGAGCCGAAGAGTGTTGCTCCTGCCTTGGCAAAAACCTCCTTGAAAGCCTCAAACGACCCAAACTCCACATCAATGACATGGGCCAACTTTCCCGTAGGCGCATTATCGGCCCGAGGGCTCCTGAACTGAGAGAAATACAGGTTGTGGTTCAGAATCTGGCCGGCATTGTTGTGCATTCCGGTCGGTGTATTGAGCACAATCTGCTCAATTGACATCCCTTCCAGTCCACTGCCAGGCAATGCAGCGTTCAGGTTGTTCACATAGCCCGCCAAGTGCTTGCCATGGTGAAAACTCAACGTATTGGCACTGATAACCGGCTCCAGCGCATCGGCCGCATAGGGCAGCGCCATTAACTCAAATTTCCCATCAATAGGCATCGTATTCTTCATAATCTCGTCACTTTTATATGGTTAGTTCTACTATTGGGCAAAAATAATCAATATCATCCAAACCACCATCAAAAACAAGCATTAAAATAAAAATATAATCAGTATTCGGGCAAAAAGGAGTACTTTTGCACCCATGAAAAACAGTGACAAGAATATGGTCAGGACGTTGTACGTGAGCGACCTGGACGGGACGTTGCTGGACGACAGTTCTCAGCTGTCGGCGGGAACTGTCGCCACACTCAACCGCATCATCGGCGAGTTGGGCGGGCTCTTTACGATTGCCACAGCGCGCACACCGGCAACGGTAGTGCCCCTGATGCAGGAGGTGCACGCCACATTACCGTTCATCGTCATCGGCGGATCAACGATGTGGAACCCTCTGACAGCCAGCTATGAGCACACCCGTGTCATTGATGACGCTACAATCAATGCCGTTGCAGACGTGTTTGATTGCCACCACAGCCAGCCCTTTATATACCGTCGCCATGGTAATAACATGCTGCATGCCCACCACTACGGTCCGCTGTCCGAGCAGGAAGCACGCTTTGTAGAGGAACGCCAGCACTTGCCCCTAAAGAGATTCATACTTGACGACAAGGATTACCGCCACAGTCAAGACGAAGCGCTACTCATCTTCTCCCTAAACAAGTATGCTGTGCTGAAGAGTATTGCCGAAGACCTGCGAGCACATGTGCCTACCTGTCAAGTGATGCTCTATCACGACATATTCGACGAGAGCGAGGGTTACCTGGAAATATTTACCGCTGGGACTAGCAAGGCCGCCGCCATCCGCAAACTCGCACACGAGGTAGGAGCCGAACGCGTGGTCGTCTTCGGCGACAACCGCAACGACATCGCCATGATGCAGGCCGCCGACCACAGCGTCGCCGTGGGTAATGCCTTCCCCGAAGTCAAAGCCGCTGCCAGCGAGGTCATCGGCCCCAACACCGCCGATAGTGTCGCCCGCTGGATCTTTGGGGAGTTAGAAGTTAGGAGTTAGAAGTTAGAAGTTAGGAGTTAGGAGTTGGCATCCGCATTCATCTACATACATATCCTTGTCAATGGCTTGACGGTCTGCAAAATTTGCCCAATTCACAGGAATTCTATAACTTTGCCCACTCATTAATCGATTTACCGCATGGCAAACCTGCGCAACATATATGACTCACGTCGCATCTGGAAGGTGGTATTTCTCGCCATCTCGTTGGTGTTGGTAGCTTTGTTCCTCTACATTTCCAACAACCTGGTTAAGGACCTCGCCGAACAGGAGCGCGAACGCATGGAAATCTGGGCCGAAGCAACACAGGAACTGGCTACCATGGGTAACGGCATCGAGGTAGATGATGAGGGTAACCCCATACCATCGGCTGCTACCGATGTAGATTTCCTCTTCAGTATCATTGAGGGCAACCACAACATTCCCGTCCTGCTGGTTGATGACCAAGACAACATCTTGGATCATCGCAACTTCCGTCTTCCCGAACCAGTGGACAGCCTATCCATTGAGATGTCACCTACCAACCTGAAATTCCTGAACAAGAAGCTGCGTCATCTCAAGAATAGCGAAAACAAAATAGAAATCAAGATTGACGAGAGCACGACCCAATACCTCTACTACGAGGACTCCACGCTGTTGCGTCGCCTATCCTACTTCCCCTACATCCAGTTGGCAGTGCTGATCCTGTTCTTTGCCATCGCCTACTTTGCGCTGATGAGCATCAAGCGTGCCGAGCAGAACAAGGTGTGGGTGGGCCTTTCCAAGGAGACTGCACACCAGTTGGGTACCCCCATCTCATCGCTGATGGCATGGACCCAGTTGTTGGATTCCATGGGCATTGACAAGAGTATCGTCACTGATATGGATAAGGACGTGAAGCGCCTCTCGACCATTGCCGACCGCTTCTCCAAAATCGGCTCCATGCCCGACAAGGAACTTGTCTCCATCAACGAGGCCGTTACCAGCAGCCTGGAATACATGCGTGCACGCATACCCAAGCGCGTGAGCCTGTACATCCACACCAATGACCAGACCAACAACGGCGTAATGCTGAGTCAGACGCTATTCGCCTGGGTCATGGAAAACCTGACCAAGAATGCCGTTGACGCCATGGATGGCGAGGGACGCCTGGACATCACCGTGGAGGATAGTCCCAACAATGTCGTTATCTTGGTTAAGGACACCGGCAAGGGCATCGCACGCAAGAACTTCAAGAATGTATTCAACCCCGGTTTCACTACCAAGAAACGTGGTTGGGGTCTGGGCCTGACACTTGTCAAGCGTATTATCGAGGAGTATCACAACGGACAAATCTATATCAAGGAATCGGAGGTGGGCAAGGGTACCACATTCGGTATTGAACTCCCCAAAGTCAAATCAGAGTCATGAGTCTAACCGGCAACAACACATCACGCATCACCATGCTGGGCACTGGCAACGCCATGTGCGTCAACTGCTATAACACCTGCTTCTACCTGCATTCGCCCAAGGGCGGTATGCTCGTTGACGGTGGTGGAGGCAACGGCATACTGCAACAGCTCATCAAAGCCAAAATCCCCTTTGAGAGCATCCGCAACATGTTCGTTACCCACAGTCACACCGACCACATCCTTGGCGCTATCTGGATGATGCGTAAGATCTCGCCCATGATCTTTAAGGGCAAGCACAAGGGGCCTTTCACCATCTACTGTAACGATGTGGTGAAAAACGCACTCTACACGATGGGCGAATTGATGATTCCGCGCAAAATCTTTGATTCCATCGGCCAGACCATCATTTTGCGCGAGGTGCACGACGGTGAAACGATTGACATTGACGACATGAAGGTGACCTTCTTTGACATCGCTTCGACTAAGGTCAAACAATACGGCTTTGAGGCCAAATTGCCCGACGGACAACGCCTCGTGTGTCTGGGCGATGAGCCCTACAGCATGCAGTGTGAACCCTATGCCCGCGACTGCGACTGGCTGATGTGCGAAGCCTTCTGCCTCTACAAGGACCGCTTTGTCTTCAACCCTTACGAGAAGAGCCACAGTACCGCCCTTGACGCCGGTATGCTGGCCCAGGAACTCGGCGTGAAGCACCTCGTCCTCTACCACACCGAGGACACCCACCTCGATACCCGCGCCACCACCTACACCACCGAAGCCGCCCAATATTACCGCGGCCCCATCCTCGTCCCCGCCGACCTGGAATCCTTCGACCTCAAATAATCCCAACCGCAACCTCGACCGCCCCACCTACCTTGACAGTGGCTTGCGATATCAGATGAGATCAAATTTTTCAATATTTTGACATAAATCCTTTGTCATTAGGATTGGTTGTGAGATATTTGCGACAGATAGATGTTGCAATATCAAGATAAAACGACAAAAGCATGTATTTATAGCAGGATTTTGCAAATCAATAGAATATGTTTGTTTCGCTCGATAAATACCGTCGCAAGATGAATGGTGTGGATGTCATACCAGCCACCGAATTCCTTCGAGATCTGTGGCAAGGTGGCATTATTTGACAGTTTGACGCCATGAAGCGCATGAACATGAGTGCCCGAGCCTACGACCGCATCCTAAAGGTCGCCCGCACCATCACCGACCTCGAAGGCACCGCCGACGTCCTCGACCACTACATCATAGCTCGACATCAGCCTCACCGCAACCTCGACCGCCCAAGCTATTTGGGTAGTACACTATAAAATAGAAATACCTGTAAAGCCTGTATTTTTCGGCTCTACAAGTATTCTCTTTGCTGTTTGAACTTTTTGACCAAAACCTATTAAGATGGCTAAAGTGCTAGCCGTAGTCCTATATTACTCTCTCGGGCATACGGATAGCCTTCACAACGATCTGAAACGCGACATTCTTTTGCAGAACTTACATAACAACCACCACGGAATACGCAAGAATATCCTTGCTCCGAACATATTGGATCCATTTGCTCTGAATTATTATAACTGCCATACCAATCCTGACACCACTCCCATACATTACCGCTTAAGTCATAAAGACCTAACTCATTAGGTAACTTGGTTGCTACGGCATGTGTTTTTCCATTTGAGTTGCTGTTATACCATGCTATATCACCAATTACATCGCTCCCCGAGTACTTATATCCCTTGCCCTTATTGCCACCACGGGCAACAAACTCCCATTCTGCTTCAGTTAACAATCGAAATGGCATACCCGTCATTCTATTGAGTTTAGTAATAAATACTAGACAGTCATACCACGATACCCGTTCTACAGGACGTGCAAAGTCGCCCGTCCAACGGCTTGGGTTTTCTCCCATCACAGCTAACCATAATGCTTGAGTTACCTCAGTCTCACCTACCCAAAAGTTCGACAAAGTCACCTGATGAACAGGCGTCTCGTCACTTTGAGCATCACTACCCTGCTCTGTTGTTGCACCCATTATAAATGTGCCACCTTCAACAGAAATCATTTTGAACGAAACGCCATTAACACTGTAAGTTTGGATTCCTGAAGAAATTGGTGATGAATTGCCAAGTATCACGTCAATTACAGCGTTAACGTCGGCAATGTTAACCTCACCATCTTCATTCACGTCAGCATATAATCTGTTCTGAGCCTGACCCACTATTGTCCCAATAAATAATAAGAGGACCAAAAATCTATTACGTTTATTTTTTATCATAATACTAAACTTATTTTTGTTAACAATACAAAATAATAAAAACACTATAAAAGCTTTTGTATAAAAGTGTTTAAAGCCTCCTCTGGACATGTAAACGAAGCGTATGTTCCATCTTGAAATACAATAAGATAGGTATCATTAAATGGAATAGGTCTTTTCTCGATTGGTATATCAGAAAAATCTTTAATTATTATAATTCCATGTTCATGGGCAAAGTCAATCATTGAGAGATCGTAGTTTTTGACATTCTTAATGCCAAACATTATATTTTGCGTAAGTCTATATTTTATCATTTTTCAATAAACAGTATGCCTGATCAATCCACTCAGGTATTAATTATACAAAAAGCGTGGACTGAATTGCCACACTTCTATAGAAGGTCGTAGGAAACCCGAAGATAAAGATGAGGAAATAGCAGCCCACGCATAGCGTGAGAACCGCTTGCTTCCTTGCATCTTCAGAAAAGTTCCTACGTTTTCTATAACAAGTAAAAGCAAAACGCTTTTTTAATTAAAATGTATTGGATTGCTTGCAATCCGATTGCAAATATACACATTATTTCATAAATTGATATCATTTGCTTGCATTTTTTCTTGTTTATCTTTAGAAAAGCTGAAGCAGTATTGAATATTTATGGTTGTGAATGCTTTCATGGTAAATATGGAGCTTGTTTAAGTGGTGTTAGCTCCACTGAGTGTATAGAAATGGTACCATTTCTTCCGCTTAGATGAGTTGCCTGAATTCTCGCGAAAACTTGTGCAAGTCGAAGGCCATGAAAACTTGTTTTCAAATGGCTGAGGCGCAGCCAAGTTTATCAAAATGTGCTGGAGGTGATGCGGCAGAATTGAGTGAGGAGTTAGGAATTAGGGGTGAGGAGTTGGCATCCGCGTTCTTCAATCAAACAACTTGAACAACAATCAACAACTGTTTTCAAAACAACTGATCATTCTGAGTTTTCTGATAGGCATTCGTACATTAGTTCTCTAACCAGTTTGAAAATATTTGAGTGCTATATCAATGTGAACTGCACCCCAAAAGTTTTGTGTCTAACTTTTGGGGTGCAGTTCAAGAGGGGGCAAGGGGGCGTTGATGATACAAGAGGATTTGCTTTGAGGGCGTATCATACTCCTCCGCCCTAACGGGCACCTCCCCTATATTAGGGGATGAGTTGAGTATCAGCAACTTATTTTCGTCAAACTTACGCTGGCTTAGTTGTTGGCCATGAAGTCCTCTACATCCTTGGGGTGGTAGGGGATGCGCTTCTCGCCGAGGAAACGGCAGCCGTCGGCGGTGATGAGGATGTCGTCCTCAATGCGGATACCGCCGAAGTCCTTATAGGTCTCCAACATGTCGAAGTTGAGGAACTCGGCGCAATGACCGCTGGCACGCCAGTCATCGATGAGGGCGGGGATGAAGTAGATGCCCGGCTCGTCGGTTACAACGAAGCCTTCCTGCAAGCAACGGCCCATGCGCAGGCAGTTGGTACCGAACTGCTCCAAGTTGGGACGTGTCTCCTCGTCAAAACCGACGTAGATCTGACCCAAGCCTTCCATATCATGCACGTCCATACCCATCATGTGACCCAAACCGTGAGGCAGGAACATGGCGTGGGCACCGGCAGCTACGGCCTCGTCCACGTCGCCCTTCATCAGACCCAGTTCCTTGAGGCGCTCGGTCATCCTGCGGCAGACAGCCATGTGCACGTCCATATATTTCATACCTGGCTTAGAGATATCCAGGGCCAGGTCATGGCACTCCTCAACAATACGATAGATGTCCAACTGGCGCTGGTCATACTTACCGTTGACGGGCATCGTGCGGGTGTTATCGCTGCAGTAGAACTCCATCGTCTCGGCACCGCAGTCACACAGGGCGAGGCGGCCAGCCTCCAGCGGAGCCATCGACGGGTTGCCGTGCATAATCTCGCCATGCTGCGAGAAGATGGTGGCAAAGCTGTTCTTGGCACCATAGCTCAAGGCGATACCATCAATCTGACCACCGATGTATTTCTCGGTCACGCCCGGCTTGATGAGGCGCATAGCGGTAGTGTGCATCAGGTAGCCCACCTCGGCGGCACGCTCCATCTCGGCAATCTCCTCGGCAGTCTTGACCGAACGCATGTTGATGACTGCCATGCGCAGGTCATGGCTGACGGCCTCGGCTTGCTTATCGGGATGAATGCCCAGCAGGTCCATGATCTGGATCTTGGTGTCGTGGCGGTAAGGCGGCAGGAAATGGATGCGGCGACCTTTGGCCTTGGCCTCGTCACAGATGACCTGCAACTGTTTCATGGGAGCTGAATTGGCCACGCCCACTTGGGCAGCCATGTCGGCCACACTGTCCACCGAGCCATACCACACGATATCCTCGATATCGATGTCATCGCCAATGAGTGTTTCCTTGTTATTGTCAATGTCGATTACACCCACCAACCCATCGCGCTGCTGGCCGAAGTAGTACAAGAATGACGAGTCCTGACGGAATGGACCATAGGCATTGTTGGGATAGTTACACGGTGACTCGTTATTGCCGAAAAGCAAAACCACGCCATCGCCCACGAGCTTCTTTAACTCGTTGCGACGACCGATGTAAGTTTCTTTACTGAACATGATAAGAAAGTAATTTTTTAAGTTTATGTTGTTGATTGATTTTTCAAGAATCATGCAAAGATACAGTTTTTCATCCAATATCTCATCTCCAGACGAAAATAAAAAACCGAACCCCTAGACCCATACACAAAGTGCCGCATCAGCGGCACTTGTTTTATTCCATCGGGATAGCCTTGATGGTACCGAGTTTACGGACGGACACCTTGCTGGGGTTGCCCTTGTAATAGACCTTGCCCGTGCCACTGCCACTCACCTTGAGCTCGCCACCATTGACGTCACAGCCCATCGACCCCGTGCCCATGATGCGACACGAGACATTGGTCGCCTTCACTTTGTCGGCCTGTATTTCGCCCGTTCCCACCAGTCGCAATGACAAGTCATCACAGGAGCCGTCGGCAATAATTTTTCCCTTACCACTCAATATCTGCAGCTCAAGTTGTGATGCACGCACTCCTCGCACGATGACTTTTCCATTATCGGTGAGCCTTACCTTGAAATTTTTCAGTGGTGGCAACTTTGAAACACGCAGGACGCTGTCGCCTGCATTTTCGGCCTCCTCAAGCGTTGATGAATAAAGCGTCAGGACAGGCAGATTTTTCAATTTCTCAAAGTCATCATTCATCTGAATACTCAACCGACCGTTACTGGAATAAGAAAAAATCAGCGCATCAGCAATTTCCTGCGAGCAGTTGAACACAACCAGTCCGGCTGAGTCAGGATTACAGCAATAGTTCACATTAATGTTGTCAATGACGGTCAGGCGGTTGAAATCACTCACCTTGACCACATGGTGTTTAGTCTGCGCATTTGCAGAAAGCAACACACTTACTGTCAATATGATACTAATCAAGACTCTTTTCATGAATGCTTTCTTCGTTTTGATATTCAATATAAGGTAAAATATTCTTCTCAATATGATCCAGGATGCTATCAAGCTCGGCACGCGTGTCGGCACGCAGCATGGCGATGCGTGTCGGGCGGAAGTTACGAATGCCCTTAAACAGGGGCGTGGCAGCCAGATGGCGACGGATGTGCAGAATGCCACGATACTCGTCGATGCGGTCGATGCTCTCATCAATCTGACGACGCACCAATGCCATCTTTTCCTCATTGCTGATCACCGGTACTTCTCCCGTGAGCAAGAACTGCTTCATTTCTCTGAAAATCCAAGGGGCACCGATACTTGCCCTGCCCACCATCACGCCGTCAACGCCATAGCGGTCAAAGCACTCCTTCACCCGCTGCGGCGTGGTCACGTCACCGTTACCGATGATGGGAATCTTCATGCGAGGGTTGTTCTTTACCTCGCCAATGAGGGTCCAGTCGGCCTCACCCGTATAAATCTGGGAACGTGTGCGGCCGTGAATCGTGAGGGCAGCGATACCGCAGTCCTGCAACTGTTCGGCAAGTTCCACAATGATTTTACTGTTATGATCCCATCCCAGGCGTGTCTTTACCGTCACTGGCAAGTCAACGGCCTTGACCACTGCCCGAGTAATCTCAAGCATCAACGGGATGTTGCGCAACATGCCGGCACCACTTCCTTTACCGGCAATTTTCTTCACAGGACAGCCCCAGTTGATATCGATGAAATCAGGCTTGGCGGTAGCAGCAATGCGTGCTGCCTCGACCATTGAGTCCACGTCGCGGCCATAAATCTGGATCGCTGCAGGACGCTCGCCAGGAGCTATCGCCATCTTCTGGAAGGAACGCTCGATGCTGCGAATCAACGCATCGGCACTGACAAATTCAGTATAGACCAAATCAGCCCCCTGCTCACGGCAGATGAGCCTAAACGACTGGTCAGTAACATCCTCCATGGGTGCCAACATCACGGGGCGTTCGCCCAAATCTATATTCCCTATTTTCATCGTGAAATAGTGCCTCCTGTTCGTTTTACAGTGCGAAATTACGACAATTTGTCCAACTGCACAACCCATTAACGCATTTTAGAACAATATTAAGGAAATTTGTAACTATACCCCCAGCATGTCAGACCCAAGAACTCATAAGCAGAATCACATCCAGCCCAATAAGCTATAATTTGCCACGAAGGCCGATTTTTACCCATTCGTGGCAAATTATAGCTTATATTTTGCCACGAATAACTCTTTTTATATCTTCGTGGCAAATTATAGCATTTGTCTTGTTCATTCAAACAAAACAGCCAAGGGCGTCCCCCTGGCTGTTTCACATAGCATAATGCCTAATGCTATTCTTACCACTGTTGCGACAACAAGTAATTGATCAACGTTGTCACATCACCGATCTTGACATTGTTGTCCAGGTCGCAGTCGGCAGCCTCAACACTGATTCCAGAGGCATCACCCGAGAGCAAGTAGTTGATGAGTGCAGTCACATCGTTGATTTTCACCTGGCCGTCCATATCCACGTCGCCACGCATTGCTACCGACTGGGTAGTAACCGTGAAGTAGTAGTCGCGGTCAGCTACGATGTCATAGTCGGGCAACTGCAAACCGTTGTTCCAGTTGTTGAAAATCAAGTGATAATTGCCGCTGTTGGTATCAAGCAAGAAGACCTTGTAGTTGAAACCGTTGATAATGGAATCACCCACGCTGGCTTCTCCAGGCCAAGCTCCGAAGAGCTCGCTGTCACCCCATGCATACAGACCAAGGGCATCCCAACCCGTCAAGTCGTTGACAAAGATGTAATGCTGCGAAGCAGGAATCTTGGGCAGCTCACCCTTGATGCTGAAATCATCGATACTCAGCGCCATGGCACCCTGAGCTGCATCGCCACTGGCCACGCTGATATCCCACGCCAGATACAGGTCGCATCCGCGCGAAAGCTTGGTGCCAAGCACACCGCTCACGGGAACAGTTTCGCCAGGTACGGTCTCATAACCTGCCGTCTCGCTGTCAGGAGCAAAATAGGTATAGAAGTCATTACCCGCGCTCGTCCAGTTGCGGCCATCGATAGAATAATAGAGCTGTACGGCAAAGCCCGCACTGTTGTTACCCTTGCGATACTTCTCAACGTTGTAGGTAATGTTGACATTCTCAATGTCCTTCTTGCCAGTATTGAGCAGGTGGGCATAGACGTTGACACAGCGTGTGCCATTAGCCACACCAGTCGAGATGCCACCCAGCGCACGGTCATTACCAGCATTGTCACCGAAGTTCCAGGTACCGTTCTTGGCATTGCTGGGCAGACTCACACCGCCACTGTACATCGTCTGCTCGTCGGCCTGGTCAAAGCGACCCACGGTGCGCGGTGCAGTGAGGATGCGGTCAATGCGCCAAGCTGCAGGCAGGGAGGCAGTTGCCTCATCACCCATGGAGTCAAAGTTCTCACTAGCGCTCAGCGTGGTTTCATTGAGTTCAATAGCGGGATAGGTCACAACCTCGGTCTCGGCAGTAGCCACCTTGACAGTTGCGTTCTGGGTGAAATTACCCATCGTGGCGGTCACGTTAAACTCACCATTCGTACCGTTGCTGGTGAAGATGCCAGCAGCATCGATGTCACCACCATCGCTCAGAGTCATCACTACGGGCTCGGGAGCCTCAATTTCCATACCGAACTGGTCGCGCACGGTAACCTTGTAGTGAACCTGACCTGCGGTGTGATCCACATAGTTAGTAAAGCCGTTCAAGGCACGGCTGGCATAACCACGCATGGATGCAGCATCGGCAGCACTCAGTCCGCTGGGAGCCCATGTGATATCCATGGGATCAACACCGTAGATGAGTCCGTATTCCATAGCAGCAGCCATATAAGTGGCCTTGAGGGTCGGATGACGGTCATCAAGGAACCAAGTGAGGGTGCCAGCGCTACCCTCCAGGTCATACACTTCCTGATAGGCGACGCCCACAGGACACAGGGTCACACCCAAATCAAGAGCTACATCCTGATAGTTCTTGACGAACGTAGCATTAAAGGCGGTGTAATTCTCCCAGTCACCACTGTAAGCCCAGTTGACAGGCACGATGATGATGGCATTGGGGTTGGGGCAATACTCGCGGATGTAGTCCACCCAGCGCTTCACGTTG